>JAEEGH010000453.1_pt1 | contig 165618 bp, 139 predicted proteins | sample 9134181 | NCBI WGS metagenome assembly JAEEGH01 (sample SAMN16246544, study PRJNA631951) | gut metagenome | biome: gut microbiome; feature: rumen; material: DP-attached | host: Bos | place: Iran: Karaj | collected 2018-10 | reverse complement strand
TTCCGTTGAAGCTGCTGTAAAAGCTAAATCTAAAATCAGAAAAAAAATAAAGCATGGAAATTTTCCGATTCATATAAATGACTCGCATGACGAAGCTGAAAAACTTGCTAATATTTTTTTTGATAAGAATGGACTAGATTGGATTAATTCTACTCGGTTTTCCTTTGATTTTAATGATACCATTAATGAGGTAAAAACATACTGTAGCAATAATATTCCCTTGTCTGATTTATGCGTATCATCATCTTCTGTACTTAATCTATATGGATTAAGAAAAGCTGAAGATATAGATTGTATATCAACCAACCATTATAGAGTCGTAGATTTCGGCAGAGTTTCGTCACATCAATCAGAGAAAAAATATTACAGTAAATCTTTTAATACGTTAATATTTGATTATTCGAATCATTTTTTGGTAGATGGAGTAAAGTTTCTATCAATGAAACAATTGCTTTTGTTTAAGATTCGTCGACATGAGTGGCCGAAAGATTTTAAAGATATTTGGTTAATTGTTGGGAAAAAGAGTATTAGGAAGGCAATAAACTATATTAAAACCGGATTAGTATATACTCCATTTGGAATAGTAAAAAAGATAAGACATTAATATGGTAAATAATTGAAGGAGGTCCATGAATACTTCAGTAGAGATTACTTCAAAAATACTAGCCCGTCTTCTTCCTATTACAAGTATAGCTGCGATTATATATACTATAGTTTATACGATAGAAGATTACACGTATCTGACGGATGTTTCTTCAATTAATGATTTTGGATTTTTGGGATACATTTTTACGTGGCCTATTGTAGCGGGCCTTGTGATTGTTAGGATTATTGCCGTAGTGATCATTATTAAAGAAATGATCTTAAAGGAAAAGCGGGCTGAAATGGTAGTTAAAATTGCGCTATATCAAATGGATTGGAAATTTACATTAAAGGGCGTTTTTGGAGTTATCATTTCCGGCTTTATATTGGGGGGTCTTATTGTTTTGGCAGTGGGCACATGTGATGATTATCTACGTGCAATGTTAGGTACGCTGTTTATATGTACTTTCACTTATGCATTAAAGGTTTATAATAATTGGCTTGCCTGTCTGGAAGAAGATGATGAGACAGGCGATATAGACGATGAAGATGATGAGGACGAATGAAACATTTCGTAAAATCATTTTAGGGTTAATGAAGTGAAAACAGGGTTTATAAAGGGGGAGAACAATGAAGGTCGTATTACTTGCCGGTGGTTTCGGCACCAGGATAGCAGAGGACAATGTACAGCGTCCGAAGCCTATGCTTGAGATAGGTGGGAAGCCCATACTTTGGCATATCATGAAAGAGTATTCATACTATGGCTTCAATGAGTTTATCATCTGTGCAGGATATATGCAGCACGTGATAAAGGATTGGTTCGCTAACTATTTCCTTCACAGCAGTGATGTAACATTTAATTACCGTGATGGGAAGAATGAGATGAATGTCCATCACAGCAGCTGTGAGCCGTGGGAAGTTACCATAGTTGATACAGGTTACAATACCATGACCGGCGGCAGAATCAAGCGTATCCGAGATTATGTCGGCGATGAGACATTCATGATGACATATGGTGACGGTGTCTGCGATGTAAATATTAGGGATTTGTTAGAGTTCCATAAGCATCATGGCAAGGTGGCTACACTTACCGCAGTATCCCAGCAACAGCAAAAGGGCGTGCTGGATATAGAGGGTGATACAGTGCGTTCCTTCCGTGAGAAGAATGCCTCTGACAATGATATCATCAACGCCGGCTACATGGTGCTTGAGCCTAAGATATTTGACTACATAGATGGTGATGATACTGTGTTCGAGAGAGAGCCTTTAGCGAAGCTTGCTGAGCAGGGAGAACTCATGTCGTTCGTCCATAAGGGCTTCTGGCAGTGCATGGATAACAGACGTGAGATGGAGATATTGGAGAAGATGCTGAGCCAGGGCGTAGCACCGTGGAAGAAGTGGTGACACCAAAGCCTTCCCCTTTTAGGTGGGGATGATATCAAAAAGCCTTCCCCTTGAAGGGAAGGGGGACCGCGAAGCGGTGGATGAGGTGTCAGGGAGGAGAATAAATGCGTTGGAACAGTGAGGACGAAGCCAGGTCTGAGATCAAGCAGCTGGTTTCGGATTATTATAAAGAGTTTAAGCAGAATAAAAAAAGTTTCGAACCGGGAGACAGGATCAACTATGCCTCCCGTGTATTTGATGAAAAGGAAATGTGTGCCTTGACTGATGCGACTCTGGACTTCTGGCTTACTGCGGGTAAGTATGCAGAGCAGTTTGAGAAGGAGTTCGCATCATGGATAGGTGTAAAGTACGCACATCTGGTTAATAGCGGCTCGTCAGCGAATCTCGTAGCTTTTATGGTACTGACTGCTCAGGAGTTAGGAGACAGGCAGATCAAACGAGGTGATGAGGTGATCACAGTGGCAGCAGGATTTCCTACGACTGTTACTCCTATGATCCAGTACGGTGCGGTACCAGTATTCGTGGATGTGACCATACCTGAGTACAATATCGATGTTACTAAGCTTGAGGCTGCATTAAGCCCCAAGACCAAGGCAGTCATGCTGGCGCATACACTGGGCAATGCATTTAATATCAAGGCTGTTAAGGAGTTCTGTGATAAGCATAACCTGTGGCTGATAGAGGATAACTGCGATGCGTTGGGGACGGTATATGACGGTAAGTACACCGGCACCTGGGGGGATATCGGTACCAGCAGTTTTTATCCTCCTCACCATATGACTATGGGTGAGGGCGGCTGTGTATATACGGATAATCCTTTACTGCACAGGCTCATCCTTTCCTTCCGTGACTGGGGACGTGACTGTATATGTGCTTCCGGGCATGATAACATGTGCGGACACAGGTTTGACGGAAAGTTCGGTGAGCTTCCTCAAGGCTACGATCATAAGTATGTATATAGCCATTTCGGATACAACCTTAAGGCTACGGAGATGCAGGCTGCTATAGGTGTGGAGCAGCTAAAGAAGTTCCCGAGCTTTATAAAAAGAAGGATAGAGAACTGGCAGTATATATATGACAGGTTAAAGAAATACGAGAATATGATATACCTGCCGAAGGCTGAGGAGGGAAGTGTTCCCTCTTGGTTTGGATTTATGATCACTGTAAAAGAGGACAGCGGTATATCAAGGAATGAGCTCACAGGCTTTATAGAGTCTCACAATATCCAGACGAGACTCCTCTTTGGCGGTAACTTCATAAAGCAGCCCTGCTTTGATCCTATACGGGGGACTGATGCATACAGGGTAGCCGGAACACTGGAGAATACGGACTATATCATGGGGCACTCATTCTGGATAGGAGTATATCCGGGTATGACGGAAGAGATGCTTAAATACATGTGTGATGTGATAGCGGAGTACCTTGATAGATATATGTAGTTGTAATGATGAGGTGTAATACAGGGGCTGGGATATGAAGATAAGACTTGCGGATTATGTAGCGGACTTTTTGGTTAATAAAGGTGTGACGGATGTGTTCAGTGTCGTAGGCGGCGGAGCGATGCATCTTAATGACGCATTGGGACATAATGAAGGTCTGCATGTGACATACAACCATCATGAACAGGCCTGTGCCATAGCGGCAGAGGCTTATGCGCGTCTGGACAATCGTATAGCTGCGGTATGCGTGACTACAGGCCCCGGCGGTACAAATGCCCTGACGGGTGTGGTAGGCGGTTGGCTTGATTCCATCCCGATGTTCATTATCAGCGGCCAGGTGCGTTATGATACCACAGCCAGATACGCGTTAAAAGAAGCCGGAGCACTGGTACGTGCTATGGGTGATCAGGAGTATGACATAGTAAAGTCAGTGGAGCCTATGACTAAGTATGCGGTGATGATAGAGGAGCCGGATACTATCAGGTATCATTTAGAACGTGCATGGCATCTGGCGACTACCGGGAGACCGGGACCTGTATGGATAGATATCCCCGTCAATTTTCAGGGGATGTATATAGAGACCGATGAGCTTAAAGGATATGATCCGGCTGAGGATGATGCCAAGCTTCCGCCTGAGATCACAGATGAAGTGATAATTAAGGTCGTAGAGAAGATAAAGAGTGCAAAACGCCCTGTTTTTCATGCAGGATACGGTATCAGGCTTTCAGGCGGTTATGAGGCTTTTAGGAGCTGTATAGAGAAGCTTAATATACCCGTGGTGACATATTGGAATGCGGTGGATCTGATAGAGGATGAGCATCCGCTATATGTCGGGCGTGCAGGGAATATGGGCGACCGTCCCGGCAACTGGGCTATACAGAATGCTGACCTTATACTGGCTGTGGGGACACGTATCTCCATCAGGCAGGTAGGATATAATTGGAAGACTTGGGCGAGAGCTGCCGAGGTCATCATGGTGGATATAGATGAGGGCGAGATGAAAAAGCCCACGCTCCATGTTGATATGCCGATATGGGCGGATGCGAAGGATTTCTTAACGAAGCTTAATGAGGCGTTGGACAGGGAGAGTAGCTGGAATATACCTGATCAGAGCAACGTTGGGCACTCAGGTGAATCAGAATTTGGAGAGGAAAGAAAACAGTTAAGGCAGGAATGGATTAGAATCTGTCAGGGCTGGAAGAGAGACTATCCTGCAGTACTCCCGAGGCAATGGGAGGAGAACGGTGAGACTGCAAATGTGTATGCATTTGTGAGATACTTAAGTTCCAGGCTCCCCGAGAACAGCCTGACAGCGGTTTCCAACGGGGCATGCTGCGTGGTAGGAAATCAGGCCTATGTGATACAAAAGGGCAGCCGTATGGCTAATAACAGTGCTATAGCATCCATGGGTTACGGACTGCCGGCGGCTATCGGTACGTGTATCGGCGGTGGCAGGAGAGATACCATCTGCCTTGAGGGCGACGGTTCCATCATGATGAATTTGCAGGAGCTGCAGACCATCATCACCAACAGGCTGCCGGTCAAGATTTTCCTGATCAATAATAACGGCTATCATTCTATCCGTATCACTCAGACGAATCTGTTCAGTCAGCACACAAAGGTGGGTATCGGTCCTGAATCAGGCGACCTGTCATTTCCTGAGTTTAAAAGAATAGCTGAAGCTTTCGGATACAGGTATTTCAGTGCTCATAGCAATGCAGAGATGATGAAGGTAGTGGATGAGGTGCTGGCGCTGGACGGCCCGGTATTTGCTGAGATTTTTACGGACACGAAGCAGGTATGGGAGCCTAAGAGCAGTACGAAGCGCCTTGAGGATGGTACTTTGGTGTCACCTCCGCTGGAGGATCTGGCGCCTTTCCTGCCGAGAGAAGAGCTTGAGAAAATCATGATAGTGCCGATGATAGAGGACGGTTTGCAATAAAAAAGCAACCGCCCCGACCAAGGTTAAGGTTGCTTTTTCTATAACCTGTTAACTAAGGCAAACCGTCTGTTCAATTTGTTTAAGGCGGTACCTTTTTCTATAATTAATATACCACTGAAACATGGGTTTGTCAATAGATTTTGAACGGAGAGGTTGCGTATGAGACGTGCGATAATCACCGGAGCTACGGGAGCTATAGGGATGGCTCTGGCGGAGTTACTGATAAAAGAGAATATTGAAGTCCTTGTGCTTACCAGATCTGAATCTAAGCGAAATGACCGGTTGAAAGCACTTGCGGATTCCTTTGGCAATGGTATGATTAATATCGTCGAATGTGATTTTGCCAAGTTGTCTGAAATGGAGAATGATACCGGTAAGGAGTGGGACTGCTTTTTCCACCTTGTCTGGGCTGGAGCATCGGGTCCCGGCAGGAATGATATGTATCTCCAGAACGGGAATGTCAGGATGTCTCTCGATGCTGTGGCTTTGGCAAAGAGATTCGGCTGTAAAAAGTTTGTCGGTGCCGGATCTCAGGCGGAGTACGGGAGACCGTATATGAGGATAGGAAATGAGACCCAATCGGCCGAAAGCAACGCGACTTTTGATGAAAGATACAGATTGCGTCCCGATACGCCGGCATTTCCTGAAATGGGCTACGGATATGCGAAGCTCTGTGCAGGGCAGATGACAAGGGATCATGCGCATCAGTTAGGCTTAAAGCACAACTGGCTGCGAGTATTAAGTGTGTTCGGTCCTTATGACGGGGACTCAATACTTATGCAGGCGGTAAGGGGTTTTAAGGATGGTATATCCCCTGATTTTACCTGGGGAGAGCAGATATGGGATTTCGTATACAGTAAGGATGCTGCGCGAGCCTTTTATGATGTGGCTGAAAAGGGTATAGACGGGAAGACATATGTTCTCGGGAGCGGTGAAGAAAGGCCGCTTGCGGAGTACCTGGGGATAGCACGGGATATCATATGTCCCGGTCTAAAGTTAAATCTCGGAGCCCGTCCTTACGGGGAAAACCAGGTGATGTTCTTAGCGGCAGATGTTTCGGAGTTAAAGAAAGATACCGGCTTTGAGTGCAGATATACATTTGAGGACGGTATCAGGGATATGATATAAGAAAAGGATTGCCATATGTATAATGAGCTGATGAGTTTTTACAAAGATAAATCCGTATTTATCACGGGCCATACCGGGTTTAAGGGCTCTTGGATGTGCCGTGCTTTAAAGAAAATGGGAGCTAAGGTGACGGGATATGCTCTTAACCCGCCGACTGTCCCGAGCCTGTACGAAGAGGCCGGGATAGACAGGGATGTAAATTCGGTGATCGGAGATATCAGGGATTATGATGCGCTGAAAAAGGCGTTTTTTGAGGCTGAGCCTGAGATAGTCATCCATATGGCGGCACAGCCCATCGTGCGTGACAGCTATAAGGCGCCCAGATACACTTACGAGACCAATGTGATGGGTACGGTAAATATCCTGGAGTGTGTGAGGGAGTATAATAACGCACATATAAAAACAGGTGATGGGAAAGCAGTTAAGTCATTCCTTAACGTGACTACCGACAAGGTCTACCTTAACCATGAGTGGGAGCGCGGATACAGGGAGGATGACGAGCTGGACGGATACGATCCGTATTCCAACTCCAAGTCCTGCTCGGAGCTTGTGACACATGCATATAAGAGGAGCTTTTTCGGGGGTATATGTGATGATACAAGTACCACTGCAGAAGCTTCTGCTAATGCTGATGGTCGGGGAGTAAATTACATCCCTGCCATATCCACTGCCCGTGCCGGCAATGTCATAGGCGGCGGTGATTTTGCCAATGACAGGATCATCCCTGATTGCGTGAGGGCGGCCGTAAACGGCGATGATATCATTATCCGCAATCCGGCATCCATCAGGCCGTTCCAGCATGTGTTGGAGCCGGTATTTGCATACCTTATGATATGTATGAAGCAATATGAAGACAGGAGCTATGAAGGCTATTACAATGTCGGACCTGATGTGGAGGACTGTATCAATGCGGGGCAGATGGCGGACCTGTTTGTGAAGTGCTGGGGAGACGGCATAAAGTGGGTCAATAAGTCGGATAACGGTCCTCACGAGGCGAACTTCCTGCATCTTGACTGTACCAAGCTTAAAGCCACCTTCGGCTGGGCACCGGTCTGGAATGTAGAGACCGCTGTGCAGAAGACGGTGGAGTGGTACAAGGCATGGAATAAGGGTGAAAATGTCAGGACGCTGATGACTGCCCAGATTTCTGATTTTATTAAATAACTGTATGTGACAATGGGGATAACACAGACTAAAAGGAGAGGGTAACATACGATGGATAATTCAAATTTTAATGCCAACGGAAGTGGTGAAAACACCGGTTATGATCCGATAGCCAGAAAACTGCAGGAGATGGCAAGGCAGGAGGCTGCAGCCTCTGCCGGTGTCCCCGGTCAGGGTACACAGCCCGGGGGTACAGCATACCCGGGAGCACAGGCTCAGAGCACATCCCCTCAAAACTCACGACCACAGCCTGCTCCCATGCCCGGAGTATGGTATCCCGGCATGCCGGCACAGAATAATTCAAATCAGGGTACTCAGCCTGCAGCACCTACTTATCAGGGACGCCCTGACATGGGCCGTCCTGCCCAGCCGCAGGGAGGATATCCCGGAAGCGGTTCACCCTATCAGTCTCCGTATGCATCTTCTTACTCAGGTCCTGCATATGGCGGCAATATTACGCCTCAGAAGAAATCAGGCGGAGCACGTACTGTCATAGCGGTGATACTTGTCATAGCACTGTTGGCGGGAGTGGGTGCCGGAGCATATTTTTATAAAAAAAGTCAGGACAAAAAGGAACAGGAAGCAAGTGTATCGGGTGTGCAGACAGAGCCCGGTGCACCTACAGAGATAGAAGTTCCTTACCTGCCCGTTTCCATCCTTGGGATCACCAATAAAGAGGCTAAGACTTACGAGAACGGTTATTTTTCTGTCGGCTGCTCACTGGATGATGCCTGGACAATAGAGAAAACTCAATACAATCTTGTACCAAAGGATATAGCCGACAGATATCCGGGCATTGCAGGACTGCAGACGAGTCCTGACGGCTCCATACCTTTGATGGCAGACTACGATCTTGAATTTTTTGCCTCCCGACCCGGCAATGTCATTTTGATCTACTTGAAGAACAAGGATAAGATAGCTCCCTATAATTCCGAAACGGAGTTCTTTGTCAAAAACCAGCTGGCAACTTCCGAAAGAGACGTAGGAAAGGTCAATTTTCTGGGTAAAGATCATGCTTCTAAGCTTTTAGATTATGCTTGGGATTATAAGGAATATCATAAGTATATCGTGCTGGAGAATGAGAGCCAGTACATGATTATAGATCTCATAGCAGGTTATCAGGATAATACGGATGATCTTATGAAGTACTTCTATATCCCCGGACAGACCACCGTGGCGGACGAGGTAAAACATCCCGTAAGTGACGGCTATGTGCTTATGTGTGTCCCTGGTTATCATGAAAACTTTAAGGTAACGGCATCCTCTACACATTCGGCTAAGGGCTACAAGTTCTCTGCTGACGGGCTCAGTGATGCTGATTACAGGACCGGCTGGTGCGGTGAAAATCCGACAGGTGACAGTATTACGTATGAGTTTGATGATACGGTGGGCTTCAGAAAACTTATACTGGTTAACGGAAATGTGAAGGATGAAGCGTCCTACAACGCATATGGTAAGGTTAAGAAGCTGCGTCTTGATTTTGACGGCGGGTTCCAGGAGGCGGAGATAAAGCAGGTATCTTATGCCGATTTCGTAAATAATGGTTCGGCTTATATACTTGATTTCCAAAAGATAATAAATACCAAGACGCTAAAGATCACTATACTTGAGACTACCCCAGGAAATGCAAATGAGCTCCCTTGCATCTCGGATATCGTATTGGGTATTAAGATGAAGGCTTTTGTGACACGTAAGAGTACGGGAGAGAAGATATATATCGGACCTAACGGTATTACGTTTGGCAACTGGGAAGAAAATGATGTTCAGATACCTGACAAGTCTTTTGAGGGTAAGATGATGTCTGTCACTTTCAGTTTGGATATGCCCGTAGCATGGGCTGCGCTTAATCCGCCATCTATCACAGTGGATGGAGAGAAGCTGTATAGCAGCGATAAAATTTCGCTTTTCAATGGATCTAAGATTAAGATCATAAAAGAAGAATTCACGTTTGGAGTGGAACCGTAGGTTGGTACCGGGATGGTTTTGACCGGCCCGGCTTTTGTTTACTACACTAAAGGTTGTCCGTAACCCATGCTCCTATTTTCACAGCCCATTATTCTTACTGACATTTCTTTATCAAATTACTATCTTTAAAAGCCGCTTCCAACAATCTGGACAGAAAACCTCGATAATCTTTATCTATAGATTTTGCTCTGTTTAATGTTTCACGAGAAATTCGGATAGGAACAGAATCGAAACTATGAAACTGAGTCAACATTTTTTTTGTCATCTTTGGGGAATCTTCATCATAAACTATCGGCATATTGCCTGCTCCGTTAATTTCATCGATCTCATCGTCAGTTAAATTTTTATTAATATCGCTCATCTTCATTCTCACCATAATCATACCTCCTTTGCTCCTCAGCACTTGCTTTTCTGGCTGAAATAATACGTATGACATTATCTTTTCTGAAAGTGCATACTACAAACAGTACTTTTCCAACTTTCCCCAAAACATCATATCGTTCTTCATGGGGATGTTCCTCGTCATATCTGATTAATTTGTTATCGTCAAAAAATACTTTGATAGCAGTTTTAAAATGAATACCATGTTTTCGATAGTTAATGATTTCTTTGTTCTCGTCCCATTCAAATTCAATATTCTGATAATCTAAATCAAAGTATTCATACATAACGATATCTCCATATTTTTACTGTTCCTTCATATGCTATTATACCATGAATCACTTATTGCAGCAACTTTTTTTTGTTGCTGTACAAAGCGCCCTCAAATAGTAACTCTCTGGTTGAAAGTATATCTAAGGTTATCTTTAATCCTTGCATCGCTGCAAGTTTTATGTTATACTTTTTTTGTTATTTTTTTATGGGTTATATAAAAACAGGAGAGGGTAATTAAACAATGGATACATCAGGTTACAATACCAATAACAGCGACAAATGTCCTAAATGCGGAGCGGCGAAGGTGTTCAGTGCATTGCGTTGTCCTGCATGTGGGACCGAATATGCAGCAGCTGCACCGAACAGGAATGCCGGATTTACGAGTACGAGTGCAAGCAACTTCGATCTGAATGCTTCTTTTTCGGCTTATAAGAAGTCTATAGAGCCGCAGGCTGAGGCAGCAGAGGCCGCAGCTGTAGGGGCTGCAGCAGGGATTGCAGCTGCAGGTGTTGCCGGGGCTGCAAATACTGCAGCACAGGGTGCGAACTCGGGATTGTCAGATATCGCAGAGCTTAATAAGCCTGTCGAGCTCGATCCCATAGCCAGAAAGCTGCAGTCAATGTCCAATCAGAATACTGCATCAACACCCAATAATACTTCTGCTCCTATGCCGGGAGTATATATACCGGGAGCATCTAACCGGAGCTCTACATATCAGGGAAGCCAGGCTCAGAGTAATCCTTATCAAGGCGTGCAACCCCAGGGCACATCATATCAAAGTGCTCAGCAGAGTAATGCTCCCGCACCCGGAGTATGGTACCCGGGTATGCCTGCTCAGAGTAATGCCGGTCAGGGTGCACAGAATACGAACACTGCCGGGGCTGCTATGTCAGGTCAGGGAGCAGCATCTCAGGGCATGCGTTTCCAGGGACGTCCGCAGGAGGCACAGGTAGGCGGATATACCGGAGCACAGGGCGCATCGCCTTATGCGTCACCGTATGCATCTCCCAATTATGGGGCTTCATATGGCGGCAGCATTACCGAAAAACCGAAGAAGAGCATAGGCAGCAAGATTTTTATGGCCATCCTTTTACTTGGATTGGCTGCGCTTATCGGATACGGTTTCTACAGATACAACAACAGTGATAAAAACGAGAACGGTGTAAGCTACACCGAGGGAAAAGCCGAATACGGAACTTATGTGAATGAATGGGCAGATTTGAAGATCGATATGACCGGGGATTTTGAAAACTTAACCCCTTATCTCTATACCGGTTCCATGCAGTCATCAATCAATAGTCTGAGTTATCAGTGGAAGGATAAAGATGTAGAAATAAAGGGCATTTTCCTTACGGGTAAGGAATACCATGACGGCTTCGCAAACGGGCCTCTTCCTGCAGTTATGATGTATGTCATAACCGATAATTCGTTTAATGCAAAATTGTTCGGAGCAAAGACAGAGGACTTTTTCCAGGAGTACAGAGTAACAGGTGGCGGGTATTCATTAACCGTTTCAAAGTCAAGCGATATGGTTTTGTGCGGCAAGACATATAAGACATTTGTTTCAGCACTTCCAATGGGTAATGGCTCAAATATTACCATGTATATGTGCGTCAGAGCCATAGGCAACAAGATAGTGCTTTTATACCTTTATGACATTCCCGGCTACTTCGACCTGAACACCGTTAAGAGTTTGTTTATTAACTAAGATTTAAAAATACCGCTAAGTAAAAAATGAGCTTCACTTAGCGGTATTACTTATTTTTACATCGAATACCGCTAAGTGAACTTGACATCACAGAGATTGGATTTTATAATTAAATATACCCCCTTTTGGGAAAAGCATGAATTAATGGTACCTGACCCTTATATGGAGAGTAAATAAACTACTATGAATAATATAGATAATAATATAACTAACACAGGTGCTGCGGATAGCATAAGTACCGTGGAAAAAAATTCAAAAAAATCAGCTGCTAAGGAGATCCTTTTTACCCTTCTTACATATGCTGTGCTGTATGTCATTTCGTTTCTTTTACTGATACTGCTTATAAAGCTACCGTTGTTTAAGGGCATGCGCGTGCTTATGTACCGTGGCATAGTAATGATCGTGCTGGCGGGCATCATGGCGTCGGTGCTTTTGGTCCTTTTCAAAAAGTGGCGGAAGATCACGTGGCTTTCCGCTAAGGATGTGGTGCTGGTATTTATCCTCACCTGCAGCATTAACATGGTATTTTTCACGCTGATCCCGGTCACTGTGGAGAGGTCTGTGTCAGTGTTCATGCTGAGTTACATGGATACGTATTCTGACAGAACCTACACAGAGGATCAGGTGGCTGAAATATTTGTGGAGAAGTACGTGAATGAATATGGTGCATTCGAGAAACGTTTCGACGAGCAGCTGACAACCGGCACCATCGTGCAGAACGCAGACGGCACCTACAGTATCACGGATAAGGGGCGCTTCATAGTGAAGATGTTCCGTGCGATATCAGATGTGTTCGAGACGGATAAACGGCTCGTGGAGCCGTAACTGCCAGAGGGACGGTTCTCTGATTGATTTTGAAAGGATGGCCAATTACCGTAACATAAAAACAGGAGATTAGAGGGAAAGTATTGGGGGGACAATATGAACGATATAGACGAAATACTGGAGCAGGGCCTTAAGGAACTGTTTCCAAAAATCAGTGTTAATTTTCCGGGGATCACGAGAAGGATCATAAAGACGGAATCACAGCAATGCCTTATCTCGGCGGGGACGGCCCAATATGAGGATATCAAAAAGTTCCTCGGCCAGCGCGGTGAGATACTTGCTCAATACGATTCCAGCTTTATGGTGGCGGCAAGGATCAAGGGCGGTTTCTTATCCATGAATCCGGCATTGGTACTCTGCAGTATCTGTGATGACCAGCTTTGGATATCCACATATGCCAAGGAGGGTCTCATCAAGCAGCGTACCGCAGAGAAGCTGCTGGACAGGCTCTGTGCGGAGTTTAAGCAGGAATATGGCAATCTACAAATCACAGGGACAACTACTTAATGTAAAAATAGCCTCTTGATACCAGTAGTGTATCAAGAGGCTATTTTATTATAGTTATCTAATCAATTACGCTTATTTTCCTTGAGCCATTTTTGATGGTATTTTTCTGCATTTTCATCGGATGCTCCTGATAAAATCTGGGCTTCCTCATAGGATTTTCCGCGGTCGAGACAATTTTTGAAACAGGTATATTCGGCTTCAAATTTGCCTTCATTTCTACTATCTTGTAATAACTCTGTTATTGCTTTACACATCTGATTGTTACTCCTTTCAGTGCTTGCGTTTTCTTCGACATACCCTTTCAGTTCGTTTGATGCTACCATGACGGATATCAGTTCCATACTATCCAAATTTATTCTTTTACCATATTCATCGACATATTCTTTGAACTTCCTTTTGTCATTACGTCTCAAATACAGAGAAATGACATCCAATACTTCATGATCTTTAAACAGTTCTTCTTCATGGGTTATTTCCGACATATTCACTATGTTCAACTTAAAGTCCGAAACTAATCCTCGTATGTCTTCGTTTCCGGTAAAATCAGTCATATCACTTAATGATCGGGCACCATCCCAGTTTTCGCTATTCCAATACAATATAAGTGTAGCTACAGGTTTTAAACGGTCTTCTTTTGTAAAAGAATACAGATATTCTCCGGAGTTTCCAACTCTTTTTTCCTTTTTATTCCTCTTTGCGATTTCAGCCACTTGTCTGTCATATTCCATGGCTTCCCTTAAATTGACCCTGACCGCAAGACTGTAATCAACAGTCATCTGATTTTCTGTTAGCATAATAGCAAGGACTTCGCCGCTTTGTGTCTGGGCCATGATCATGTCCGCAGTCTTTTTGATTTTACGACCATTACTGCCGGCTAAACCTACGGGATTGATTTCTTTTAATTCATCCCATTTTAATACTTGCCTGCCGTTAAATGCAAGACCGTTCCAGATATCAGCAAAATGCCTGGTATCTCTAAAAAATTTCATCTGAGCGATATCATAATCACCCATTCTGCCTCCTTTTCTGTTGAATACAGAAACAAAGACATACTCATGATATTGTTAAATGTACAATGTCCCTGCTTCAACTGTCTTAAATTTTTAAGCAGGGAATAAATACAGATAATCCGGGTTAAACTGATGCGGAAATGACAATTCTCTCAACAATAATATCCACAAAAATCAATAAGAAAAATAAATAATACTCACTCAACACTTAGAATCATCAGAAATATCCGCAACATACGGAAAAATGCAGCTTGCTGCAAGAGAGTTTATTAACTGCTTATGGTGGTATTTTATCATGGAATAATTATATTGGCAAGAGGTAATTTGATTAAACGAGCGTATCGCTTTCTGTTTACTTTTCTTAAGTTATTGTGCTATAATATTACAAAACGATGCTGAGCAGCATTTTTTGAGGTTACATTGGAAAAGCAGATTGTGATGTAAAGTACTGACAGGACCGGAGGATAAAATGGCAGATTACGATAAAACAGTTGCATGGTGGAAAAGCCGGAATATAAAGACTGAGGCCGAACTGGCAGAAGCAATGAACGGGCACGGTATTTTGATGGCGTATCATTCCGGTAAAATTGAGAATGAGGAGATCACATATAACGATACCCGTGAAATATTCGATCATGACGGTGTTACATCCTATACCGGAGATCTGCGTACGTTGTTTGAAATCCGTAATTTAAAAGACGCTTATGAACTCCTGCTTATCTCTTTTGGACAGCACAGGGAGCTTGATGAGGGATTGATCAAAGAGTTTCAAGCCAGACTTACCCAGAACACCTATGATACCAGAAGATGGCAGCTGGGTGAAAGGCCCGGGGAGTATAAGCATCATGATTATATTACCGGACGGAATGAGATAGGGGCAGCTGCGGAGGATACACCTGAAGAAATGGCAGAACTGATAGAGGAATTCCATGATGTACCTGCAGAAAAAGCTTTGACGGCTGCAGCTTATTTTCATGCCAAATTTGAAAATATCCACCCGTTTGCTGACGGCAACGGCAGAACGGGTCGTATGATAATGAATTATCTGTTACTGTACATGGATCATCCTCCGATCATAATTCATGAAGAAGATAGAAAAGAGTATTATAAAGGTCTGGAAGCTTGGGATGAAGATCAGAAACTGGATGTTCTGATTGAATTCCTAAAGGAACAGACGGTTAAAACATGGAAAAAGCAGGTTGACCGGCATGAATAATATAACCGTAAGATCATATGCCAAAATAAATCTTGGGCTGGATGTTTTGGGAGTGCTCCCGAACGGATACCACACGCTGAAGATGATAATGCAGATGGTATCCTTGTACGATACTTTGTACTTCGAGATTTCCGACGAGCCCGGGATACATCTATCCATTAACCTGCCATATCTTCCTACCGATCAAAACAACCTGATATATAAAGCCATATCTCTTTTTAAAGAAAAATATGGTATCACAGACGGTATCAGATGCACCGTCACAAAGCGTATCCCCGTGGCAGCAGGACTTGCCGGAGGCAGCGGAAATGCAGCAGCAGCTCTAAAAGCCATGGACACCTTGTTTGATACGCATCTTTCACCCAAAGAACTTTCAGAACTTGGTCTTAAGCTCGGAGCAGACGTACCTTACTGCCTGATGGGCGGCACAGCCCTTGCGGAAGGCATAGGAGAGGTGCTTACCCCGTTGCCTGCCCCGCCTAAAGCGAAGGTCCTCATAGTAAAGCCAATGGTCAGCGTTTCCACAAAAGAGGTGTATACAAGCCTTAATCTGAATAAAGATACCATTCATCCCGATATCGACGCCTGTATCGACGCCATAAAGACAGGCTCTCTTAAAACCTTATGCGGCCACCTCGGAAATGTCTTAGAGGACGTGACCGTAAAGCTTCACCCCTGCATAGCAGATATAAAAAAGCAGATGCTTGACTCCGGTGCTGACGGAGCTCTTATGAGCGGCAGCGGTCCCTCGGTATTCGGCCTTTTCGGGGATGAGGAAAAGGCCGAAAACGCTTACAATCTGTTTAAATCCATGTCGGAATACGCCGATAATACTTTTTTATGTGATTTTTATGGGAATTTAACTTGAATTAAGAACCTGCTTGGAGTATACTGATACAGTGGCTATATGCCCAAAATGCATATAACCCGTAAAAAGAAAATGAAAGGGACTTATCTAAAGTGTAACCGGACTTATGCGCGGATGAGGCTGAAAAAAGAAACAATGAGTGAAGAAACAAATATAAAAGAAACAGACAGCAAAGATATTGCTTCAAAAGATTCCGGCTCAAAGGATAAAAGCAAAAAAGAAAAGAAGCCGTTTAACTGGAAAAAGGAGCTCATAAGCTGGGCAGCCATAATCGTGATAGCGTTTGTGCTGGCACTGGTCATCACCGAGGTCATCATCATGAAGGCCGAGATCGTATCCGGTTCCATGATGCCGGCCCTGAAAAAGGACGATCACGTGATAGGCAACAGGCTTGCGTACCTCTTTTCAGATCCCCAGAGGGGCGACGTCATATTCTTTGAGTATCCCTTAAGCTACAAGGAGCTGTACGAGATAGATCCGGAGCTCACCTATAAAAAGGACAGGGCCCTGGGAGATACGACAGAGCAGTACCACAAGAACGGCGAGGTATATGTCAAGAGGATCATAGGCCTCCCCGGAGAAAAGGTGGAGATAATAGAGGGAAAGGTATATATCAATGATTCCGAGACACCTCTTGATGAGCCTTACTTAAAGGCTAAGCCCACAGGCAGCTTCGGTCCTTACTATGTGCCTGAGGACTGTTATTTCTGTTTAGGAGATAACCGCAATGCCTCCGCTGATTCAAGAGCATGGGACAATCCCATCGATCCCGAGACCGATCCCGACAGATTTAGATTTGTTCATAAGGATAAGATCTACGCAAAAGCAGCACTCAAGACTCCGCCCGATATGCATTGGGTAGAACATTACAGATACGAAAACGAACCGGCAAAACAAGACTAACGGGAGTTAAGATGAATAACGAACTTACCAAAAGTGATATAAAGAAAATAGAAGAGGAAATCGAATACAGAAAACTTGTCGTACGTAAGGAAGCGATAGAGGCTGTAAAGGAAGCAAGAGCCCACGGAGACTTAAGCGAGAACTTCGAATACCATGCCGCTAAAAAGGACAAGAACCAGAACGAGAGCAGGATCCGTTACTTAGAGAGGATGATCCGTAATGCGAGTATCGTGGATGACAGCTCGAAAGATGATGAAGTCGGCATCAATAATACCGTACAGCTTTACTTTGAGGAAGATAAAGAAACCGATGAGTTCCGCCTGGTAACTTCCATAAGAGGCGACATATTACATAACATGATAAGCATAGATTCACCTTTGGGAAAAGCTATCCTCGGCAAAAAAGAAGGCGACAGGGTATATGTCGAGAGTGAGACAGGCGAAGGCTACTACGTAGTCATAAAAAAACTCATCAACACCAATGATGACTCAAACGATAAAATAAAGAGTTTCTAAGAATAATCAGCCCTCCTCAACGGGCGCGCCCGTGTAATGCGGGAACGGACTTTTTTGTACGTCCGTTCCGCATACACGTGGCAGCCCGAAAAGGAGGGCGTTTTGGCCGGGTGCTGTGAATACAAGACGACCGGTATGCAGCAGGAACTGTATACCGGTCGTCTCTTTAATTTATAGGAGAGAATCTGAAAAAAAGTAGTAAGCTGTTTAATTGGTGCTCTCTGCGGGACGCTGTCCGAGCACTACGGTTATGGTGATCTCTTTGAACTCACCGTCTTCAATACGCTGTACGGTTACCTTTACTTCCTTGCCGTATCGGATGCTCTGAATCTTTTCTATCAATGCTTCAGCGCTCTTGATCTTGGTATCGTCAATAGCGGTGATGATGTCGCCTTTGAAGATGCCGGCTTTCTCAGCTGCACCGCCTTCAATTAATTCGGATACGTAAGCACCTACAGGCCAGTTATACATCTTGCCCATGTCGTTGGTAACGGTGGTGATACTTACTCCGAGGAAGCCCTGTTCTTCGGTGGAAAGTGTTTCTCTTGCTGCAAAATCAGCTAAGATATTCTGTGCTCTTGAGATGGGGATAGCATATCCCATACCTTCTACGTTGGCACCGCCGACCTTGGCATTGTTGATACCGATGACTTCGCCGTTAATGTTCACGAGTGCGCCGCCGCTGTTGCCGGGGTTGATGGCTGCATCTGTCTGTAATAGATTGCTGTAGGTCTGACCGTCAATGGTGAGGTCTCTGTCTTTTGCACTGATATAGCCGACTGTTACGGACTGTCCGTATCCGAGTGAGTTGCCGATCGCGATAGCTATCTCACCGATCTTTACGTCATCGGAGTTACCGAGCTTAGCTATGGCTATGTTTTTAAGGGTATCTGCAGAGAGGTCATCAAGCTTAACTGCGATGACTGCGAGATCCGCTACATCATCCTTGCCCTTTACGGTAGCTGCGGCTGTGGTTCCGTCGTTAAATGTGACCTTGATATCTTTTGCATCTTCAACTACATGGTTGTTGGTAGCGATCATGAGCTCTTTTTCCTGCTTCTCGATGATGATGCCGGAACCTGCGGTAGCTGCGTCATATGTGCCGTAAAACGGGCTTGATACACGTGTCACGCACTCTATCGAAACGATGGAAGGCATTGCTTTTTCTACGACGCCTGATACATCAGTACTGGTGAATGTGCTTTCTGTGTTGTCGATGACATCCGTCGAAGGAATCTTTACCGCATCGGAAGCCGGTGTCAGGTTCAGACGGTCGTTGTTTTTGTTGTCGGAAACGGTTACGCGTGCCTTGCCGCTTGTCTGCTCGGTGAAGAGCTCGGGGTTCTTTTCTTTATAAAAATATGTGATTGCGATAAATACACCGCCTGCGATTATTCCGAATACTGCTGCCATGGCAGCACCGAAGAAGAATTTGCCGACCTTGCCGGAGCCTTTCTTTTCCTTCTTGGACTTCTTGGTGTTTGCGGCATCCTGAGGACCATTAGGTGCCATACCCGGCTGTCCCGGGATATATCCGTAAGGATAAGGTACCCAGCCGTAAGGCTGCTGATATACTGGCTGCTGAGGCTGGGAGTTTTCACCGGTGTCACCGGCTTCAGCTTGACCTTGCTGCATGCTCTGCGGACTTTGCTGCATGCCCTGTCCATACGGTATGCCCTGGGGATATCCCTGTCCGTTTACGGGCTGTGCCTGATATCCGTAAGGCTGTCCCTGGGGGATGTATCCGTAATAAGGATTGCCGCCTGCGTAAGGAGCAGCGGGACGTGCGTATTTGCTGTAAGGATCTGTATCGGGAGCAGGAGCACCTGCTGCGGCGACAGTATTGTCAACGGTATTCTGTACTGCTTCGGCTGTCTGTGTTCCTGCATCGCCGAGGTTTTCTGCTGCCTCATATTCGGCCTCGACCGTCTTTTTAACTTCTTCTTTTATTTCTTCATCGTTTTTTATCTCTGTTAAGTCGATATTGTCACTCATATGTCCTCCTTCCGCCGGAAGATGTGTCTTCCGAGCGTCTTATTTCAATGCTTTTTCTTGTGTCCGGAACCGGCCTTGTTCCGAACTCTATGTCTAGATTTTAGTTTCAATTTGTGATGATATTGTGAAAAATGAAAGAAAAAAGTGTGTAAATCTCCAAAATATATAACATTTTTTTAACTTGTAATAAAATCGTAAATATTGTATGATAGAAAATGGTGTTGTATTGTGTGATGTTGATAAACAGTGTTTTAGAACAGGACTGTAGCAGCTTACAGCCTTTTTACAGGATGATCAAAAGATGATAAAAGATAATCAGAAAACCTTTAACCGCCTGTACATAGTGCTCGATGCGATGCTGATAGTGGGAGCGTATTTCCTGGCATATCCGTTACGTTTCCGCGTGCTTACAGCATTTAAGCCTTTTGCACTTCAGGAGGGAGAACGTTTCCTGGCCTTTGCGATATATGCGCGAAAGATTATATTCCTGCTTCCGGGATATCTTGTGATATACGGGATCAGCGGGCTGTATAAGCCGAGGCGCGGGCACAGCCGCATAAGGGTCATAGGAAACCTGATAGAAGCTAACTTACTCGGTATCTTCTATTTTGCATTCCTTATATTTATTCAGAAGGAAAATGATATTTCCCGTTGGTTCTACCTGATATTCGGTGCATTGAACCTTATATTCGGGCTGGCACTCAGATATGTGATATCGAAGGTGCTGCGTACCATAAGGAAAAGAGGAAAGAACCTAAAGCATGTGCTCTTAGTCGGTTACAGCCGTGCGACGGAGGGCTACATAGACAGGATCAAGCAGAATCCCGAGTGGGGTTACTGGATACACGGCATACTTGATGACAATGTGGTACTTGATACCGATTATAAGGGTATAAAAGTCATAGGCTCCATCCTCGACTTAGGGCAGATCATCGAGGAAAACGACTATGACGAGATAGTCATCACCTTAGGGCTTTCCGAGTATGAAAAGCTCGAGGACATAGTAAATGTATGTGAAAAAACGGGCGTGCACACGAAGTTCGTGCCAGATTACAACAATATGGTATCGACCGTTCCTTATATAGAGGACCTGTACGGGCTCCCTGTTATTAATATAAGAAACGTTCCGCTGACCAACACGATAAACCTTTTCATAAAGCGTATGATGGACATAGTACTGGGCTTTATAGCCTTGGTACTGGGACTTATCCCGATGCTCATCATTGCGATCATAATCAAGTGTACATCAAAGGGCCCCGTTATCTTCTCACAGGTACGTGTGGGTAAGCACGGCAGGGAATTTAAGATGTTTAAGTTCCGTTCGATGTACTTAGAGGACCCTGAGAAGGAAAAGGACGAGTGGACCACGAAGGGCGACAAGCGTGTTACCCCTATCGGAAAGTTCATCAGAAAGACAAGTCTTGATGAGCTGCCACAGCTCTTTAATGTCTTAGGCGGCAGCATGAGCTTAGTCGGACCGCGTCCCGAGAGGCCCCAGTTCGTAGAAAAGTTCAGGGAAGAGGTACCCCGTTACATGGTCAAGCACCAGGTGCGTCCCGGCATGACCGGCTGGGCCCAGATCAAGGGCTACAGGGGAGATACTTCCATCAAGAAGCGTATCGAATACGATCTTTATTATATAGAGAACTGGTCCGTTGGACTGGACATAAAGATTTTGTTCCTGACTATATTTAAGGGATTTATAAATAAGAACGCTTATTAATAATGTTATATATGAGGAGTTCACATGGCAGAAAATACAGACGACATCATAAAAGATGATGATGACGACAAATATGAAAAAATATGCTACATGTGCAGACAGCCGGAATCTACTACAGGCAAGATGATAAAGATGACGGACAATATGTACATCTGTCCCGCATGTATGCAGAAGACTTTTGACCTGATGAATAATTCGGGCGGCAACAATATACCCGGACTGGGCATCCCCGGCCTTGACTTAAAGGGCGGGAAGCTCAATTTTGACAATATCATACTTCCGGGCTTTTTCCCGGGGGATTTCGGCGGTATACCGAAGAGCCAGAGAGTTAAAAAGGCCAAGCCCGATAAGGAAAAGGCAGGCAAGACCGAAGCAGCTCCCGAGGCAGTGCTTGATTTCAGGAAGCTCCCGCCCCCTCATAAGATCAGGGAGCAGCTCGATGAATATGTGATAGGACAGGACAGGGCGAAGAAGATCATATCAGTCGCGGTATACAACCACTATAAGCGTGTGACCAAGGATGCTGCGGGCGATATCGAGATCGGAAAGTCCAATATGCTCATGATCGGACCTACCGGCTGCGGTAAGACATATCTTGTACAGACCTTAGCCCGTCTCCTTAATGTTCCGCTTGCCATCACGGACGCTACATCTCTTACCGAGGCAGGATATATCGGTGATGACGTGGAGAGTGTGCTCTCCAAGCTCTTAAAGGCTGCGGACAATGATGTGGACAAGGCTGAGACCGGTATAGTGTTTATCGACGAGATAGATAAGATAGCGAAGAAGAGAAATGTTACCAACAGGGATGTAAGCGGTGAGTCCGTACAGCAGGGCTTATTGAAGCTGTTAGAGGGTGCCGATGTAGAGGTACCTGTGGGTGCTACCAGCAAAAACGCGATGGTACCCATGACCACCATCAATACAAAGAACATCCTCTTTATCTGCGGCGGCGCGTTCCCGGACCTTGACGAGATCATCAAGAAGAGACTTTCGAAGAACACCCTTATGGGCTTTAACAATGACCTTAAGGACAAATATGACAACGATCCCGAGCTCTTAAATAAGGTAACCAACGAGGACTTAAGGGAATTCGGACTAATACCGGAGTTTATCGGAAGACTTCCGGTGGTATATTCTCTGAAAGGCTTGGATGCCGACATGCTCGTTAAGATCATGAAGGAGCCGAAGAATGCGATATTAAAGCAGTACCAGAAGCTGCTTGCACTTGATGAAGTAGACCTTCAGTTTGATGAGGACGCATTGAAGGTGATAGCGGAGAAGGCATTGGAGAAGAAGACCGGTGCCAGAGGACTCCGTTCCATCATCGAGGACTTTATGCTCGATATCATGTATGAGATACCGAAGGATCCTTCTATAGGAAGAGTATTTATTACCAAGGATTATATCGAGGGCAAGGGCGGCCCGAGGATCGTGCTGAGAGGCCAAGATAACGAGTAAAACAAAGAATTAAAAATTTTGCTTGCATTCTATAGAAAAAAGTTGTAAACTAACTACTTAAGAAATACGGCAGTGATGAAAACTACGATTTTGTAAACCTTTCAGAGAGGCAGCGGGCGGTGCGAGCTGTCAGGCGGAGAAGTCTTTCCACTTTCGGAGCCGTCGGCGAGGAGTCGAAGGGAGACGACCTTTATATCGTCATAAGAGATGTCACCGTAAGTGATAATTTGGGTGGTACCGCGGAATTGTTATTTCGCCCCATATCTGGTTTCAGATGTGGGGTTATTTTTTTTGAGAGGAGATAAGATATGATCGATCTAAAATTTTTACGTGAGAATCCTGAGGTAGTAAAGCAGAACATCAGAAACAAGTTCCAGGATCAAAAGCTCCCTTTGGTTGATGAGGTTATAGAACTTGATGCACAGAGGCGTACAACACAGCAGCAGGCTGATGATTTAAAGCAGAAGAGAAATACCATCTCCAAGCAGATAGGTGCCCTTATGGCTCAGGGCAAGAAGGAAGAGGCTGAAGCAGCTAAGAAGGAAGTAGCCGAGTTCGGCGATGAGCTGGCAGCACTTGACAAGAAGCAGGCAGAGCTTGAGGAAGAAGTAAAGAAGAGAATGATGATCATCCCCAACATCATCGATCCTTCTGTTCCTATAGGAAAAGATGACAGCGAGAACGTAGAGGTTCAGCGTTTCGGCGAGCCCAAGGTTCCCGATTTTGAGATACCTTATCATACGGATATCATGGAAAAGCTCCACGGCATCGATCTTGATTCCGCAAGACGTGTTGCAGGAAACGGCTTCTACTATCTGATGGGCGATATCGCCAGACTTCATTCGGCAGTTATCTCTTACGCTAGAGATTTCATGATCGACAGAGGCTTTACATACTGTGTACCTCCTTTCATGATCAGAAGCGAAGTCGTTACGGGCGTTATGAGTTTCGCAGAGATGGATGCCATGATGTACAAGATCGAGGGCGAGGACCTTTATCTTATCGGTACCAGTGAGCATTCGATGATCGGTAAGTTCATCGACCAGATGATACCCGAGACACAGCTTCCCCAGACACTTACCAGCTATTCACCCTGTTTCCGTAAGGAAAAAGGTGCTCACGGCATAGAGGAGAGAGGCGTATACCGTATCCATCAGTTTGAAAAGCAGGAGATGATCGTCATCTGTAAGCCTGAGGACAGCATGATATGGTATGACAAGCTCTGGAAGAACACGGTTGACCTCTTTAGAAGTCTTGATATCCCCGTACGTCAGCTCGAGTGCTGTTCGGGTGATCTTGCAGACCTTAAGGTTAAGTCATGTGATGTAGAGGCATGGTCGCCGAGACAGAAGAAGTACTTCGAGGTTGGTTCGTGTTCGAACTTAGGTGATGCTCAGGCAAGACGTCTCCGTATCAGGGTAGCGGGCGAGAACGGCAAGTACTTTGCTCATACACTTAACAACACCGTAGTTGCTCCTCCCCGTATGCTTATCGCATTCTTAGAGAACAACCTTAATGCCGACGGTTCGGTTAATATCCCTGAGGTACTCCGTCCTTACATGGGCGGCAAGGCTAAGATCGAGCCTTAACCACCTCACTCCCCTCAAGGGGAAGGCTTATATCAGTCAGTTTATCCGGCAGCCTGTATTTATACGGGCTGCTGTTTTATTGCATTTTTATGGAAGTTCCGGCTTACTTTTTAGTTTACAAAAATGTCACGCTTTAAGTTTGACAAAGAAATACCAATATGCTACAATTCTTTTGATTGTGTGTAGTTCTAAACGTTAAATTATTTGGGATGGATGTGCATATGAAGATCAATGTTTTGTTATATTCATTCAATGGGGTAGATTTCTTAGGAGAACAGCTTCAGAGCATCTTAAAGCAGGATATCGCTGATAAGGCTAAGATAGAGATTTCGGTCTTTGACGACGGTTCCACTGACAGGACCCGGGATATCCTTGAAAGATACCATAATGAAGGAAAGCTTAACTTTATAGAGGGCAAAGGCGTTGGCAAGACCAAAGGCTACTGGGAGCTTATGAAAAAGGCCGAGGACGCCGATTATTTCGCTTTTTCCGAGCAGGACGACGTGTGGTTCCATGAGAAGCTTTCAAGGGCTGTAAAGTACCTTGAGACACAGGCGATCCTGGATGGTGAGGAAACGGAAGTGGCTGACGGACCGTTGCTTTATGTGAGCGATTATACGGTCACAAATGCCAAGCTTAAACCCATACGTTTTAACCGCAGCAAGGCCTGCAAATACAGCGATGTGGAGCACAATCTCCTCTACAGTTCGTCTCCCGGATGCACATTTGTTTTCAACAATGCGGCCAGACAGAAGATGATCAAGTATGATGTAAGCGCTTTCTATCCTGATGCGTATGACGATCTTGCAAAAAAGATCATCAACCTGACCGGAAAAGTCGTAATAGACAGGGTTCCTACAGTATATATGAGAAAGAACAAGGGCGACCAGTTCGGCATCGAGTATTACGGCGGCCTCATGGGTGCTATAAAGCTGTACAAGGAGCTCTACTTCGGGAAGACCTCAAATGCAAAGAGTGAGACTGCAAAGGCACTGGAGATCGTATATGCGGAAGATATCATGAACGATTCGCGTAAGAAGGAAGCCTTAAAGCAGGTTGGCAGTTACAGGGACGATCAGGTAAACCGTGAGCGCCTGCTGCAGAACTCCAGGTTTGTAGTCGGGGATTATCATGACAAATGGTTAATGGCAGCCATTAAGAAAAATAGATTATAACTATCAAAAGAGGTTTTTTATGACAGAATTGGACAAGAATGTTTTAAGAGAAATTGAGGACAACCGCAAGGTCGAAGTCGTGGTAAAACGCGACGCGGCTGCCGAGGGCACCGAGCTCGATCTTGTAAGGGTTTTCCAAAATATGGGAAAGAAGAAGAGAGTATATGCATGGCTTCTTGTTTTCTGTATGCTGATCGGATTAGCCGTTCCGCTGCTCCGTGCGGAGCTTGCCGACCCGGTTGAGAGCGTATCGGCGGTCATTTCTTTCATCTACCCCGGTGCCAAGGACGGTCTTGCGCCTGACAGAACACAGCTTGATGTAAACTATGTCACATCATCGTACATCCTGCAGAGTGCCATGGATAAGACACATCTTTCGACCAAAATCCCGTTAAATGCTCTTGAGAGAAATATCTCATTAGAGAGGATGCTCACCGAGGAGACCAGACAGAACTTAGAGGTTGTGGAGAAGGTCATTTCCGAGGCCAATAAAGATTATGAGAAGGTACTCGACGTTGAATACAAATATGACGGAAAGTACATAGTTACCTTAAGGAACGGCTTCAGCGTCGATCCCGATGCCAGAAAGAAGACATATCTTGACGGTTCCGAGATGGCAGCGCTTCTTAATTCCATCATAGATAATTACAATCTGTATTTCTATGATACATATCTCGGGAAAGCGCTTCCCGAAAACGATCTGGAGTCTGTAGCCAATACCGATATGGACTATATCGAGCGTCTTGATGCCATGGTATCACTGCTTAATTCCCTGTCAAGGTATTGCACCGATGAGACAAGAGATGATTATCTTGAGTACAGATCTAAGACAGACGGACTGAGCTTCAAAGAGATCAATGAAGTCATAAGACTTGTAAAGACCATAAATGTCGATTATCTTTATGCGTATGTTTTCTACAACAGCGTGACCAAGGATAAGAAGATCATGACTACCAAGTATGAGTATCAGATGAAGAATGCTGAACGTGAGCTTGGTGTCATCAACGGTAATATAAAGAGCGTAGCTGAGCTTATCGCAGGCTACAAGAACGATTCCATCACGATGGCAGGTTTTGACAGCTCTGAGGTACAGATGGGACACACCGTTACGGATTATTACAATGAGCTCATCATGGAGCAGGCCGAGAACTATAAGTTAAAAGAGGAGTTATCCGAAAAGATAGCTTCCTATAAGGATAAGGTTGATGGCTTTACCTCTACATATACTTCGACTTCACAGCGTGAGTACGTAGAAAAAGAGCTTGAGTCTTTAGTAGGCATCTGCCGCAGCCTCTATGAGCTGACCGAGAGACATGCCGAAGAGATCATCGAAAGTGATTCTTATAAGAGTTCATACATGACCTTTATCGAGGCACAGTATTTCGGAGATACATTCCTTAATGCCTCTAATATCAAGAAGGCCATAATCGGTATGGTGATAGGCGCAGTACTCGCTATAGCGATCTGGGGTCTTGATGCTCTTGCCGAGGAGTTCAGACGCGGCTCGGCACAAAAGGAAGAAAATAAGGAAAAGGAGGCAGAGGCATGAGTCAGTCAGTAAAAGATAATAAATCTGCCGTCCGCAGTGATGTAAAAACCACAAAGCCCGCAAAGAAGAAAAGTGCGGCTACTAAGAGGTATCTGAGATATTTAAGCCTGATAGTCATAGCAGGTATCATCGGTGTTATCATAGCGCTCGCTAAGTATTTCGGACCTGATAAGATTAAGAGGAATTCATCCGTCACCATCCAGTTTACGTATGACGGTGCAGCAAAGAACCAGACTCCTACCGGTGAGAAGTTCTCTATCGACGGTATCAAGAGTGATCAGATATTAAATGATGCACTTGCATCCGTAGGTCTTGCATCAAAGTATACGGCTGAGAGTATAAGGTCGAGCATAGTTGTAAAGGGACAGTATCCCGCAGATGTTATCGATAAGATCAAGGATTTCAACTCTCTTTACAATTTTGGAGAGAGCCAGGATGTTTCGATCAGCAACTATTATCCGACCACATACAATATCGTGCTTTATGATGATTTTGATCCGTCGGTATCAAGCTCCGATATGGAGAAACTGATCAAGGCCATCGGCCAGACCTACAGAAGCTATTTTATCAACAACTATATTTATTCATACAATCCTGAGAAGATCCAGGAGATGCTTGTCCTTGACAATTATGATTTTGCATACCGCATCAGGATCATCAAGCTGCATCTGCAGGAGATAAAGAATTACGCTTCGGAAATGTATGAGAAGGACAAGGCATTCAGGAGCGGTACACAGAGTTTTAACGATATCGTTGTAAAGTGCAGGAACTTAGAGAATGACGCCATCAGCAATATCGAGGCGGCAGTCATGACCGATGTGCTTTCGGTATCCGCAACAAGGCTCCGTAACCAGTATGAGTATGAGATCAAGCTCTTAGAGAATGAGAAGTCTTATAAGAATGCAAACCTTGAGGAGATCAACGGTCTGATCGATTCATACGAACTTGACGGCATCATGTATTTAGGTTCCGGCGATGCCATGGTAAAGGTTGACAGAAATTCTAAAGAGACTTACGAAAAGCTTGTAGATATGAAGAAGGAACTTAACGAGAGGATAGTAGAGATTGATTCGGAGATAGAGAAGTACAACTCTTTTATCACTGATATGAATGCGGCAAGTCTTTCTACAGAGGCTAAGAAAACGCTTATCAGTGAGCAGATAAACAATACATATGATAAGACGGTTGAGATAGAGAATCTGTTCTCGGATATGATCGCAGATTACAACGCTACACTGGTAGCTGAGGAATCGGTAAATGTTGTAGAGAACCGTTTTGTAAGCGGCAAGCTTTTCTCGGCTGGATTTATCGTAATGGCTATAAAGTGCGCAGGACCTCTGTGCATCATCGTTATGATACTCTGTGCACTGCATGCATTCTTAGTAGAGAGAAAGAAATATAAAAAAGAGATTCAGGCTGCCTGATTAATGTGCGGCGGTTCCTTATCCTGTCATTAAAAGAATTACTAAAGGGCTCTGTCCGGGCAGCATACCGAACAGAGCCCTTATTATTTAATTTTCGCCAAAAATCTGATATCTGTATTTCTTTAAGAGTTTAAGCAATGCTATACCGAGTACGCCGCATGAGATGATCTCGCCTATACCTACCGTCAGCATGAGATAAGGAAGTCCGTCTTCAAGTCCGTAGCCGTATACAAGTACGAGAGGAACGATTATGACATTTGCAATAATCGGAGGGATGCATGCACACCAGTCGGGAAGCTTTTTTCTGATGAGATATGTACCGATGGCGCCTAAAAGTGTAGCCAGGCTTCCGAAGATGATATCCCATATTATGACTCCGGGAGTTAAGGTGTTAGCCAGGATACATCCGAGATAAAGACCCGGAATAGCGGCCGGTGTGAAAAACGGAAGAATGGTGAGTGCCTCTGAGAAGCGGACCTGGATCGCATAACTTGACAATCCGAGTGCGGATGCGAGTAGTGTGAACACTACGTAAAGAGCTGCTATTATGGCAGCCGTGGTGATAAAACGTGTTTTTTTCATTTGTTCTCCTTTAGTTTTGTTTAACGAGAGGAAGGTCTCGAACTCTCGGTCAGACTATTCTGACGCGCACCGACTATTATACATGGAATAGAATAAAAGTCAACATGAATTTTTATAGCCGATAAAACAGGCACTGTCGTGCAGAAAAAAGAACGGCTTGCCAAACGGGAAATAATGTGGTATCATATCTATAATTATGGACTTTTATGACTGATTGCGGGAAGCAAAACCTGCAATGGAGGAAAATAAATGAAAGCGTTAAGAAAAATATTTTTAATATTTTTGGATATATGCTCTGTAGTGGCAGCGGCAGGCCTGGGATTGCTTCTCAGGTTCGACCTTAATATCGAAGCCATCCAGAAGCCTTATGACGAGCATCTGTGGAAGATGCTCCCGTTCCTGGTAGGCGCTACGCTGCTTGTATACTGGCTGTTTAAGTTATACGACAGTATCTGGAACTACGTGAGCGTAAGCGAGCTGGAGAGGATCGTAGTTGCCGCATTTATCGTATCGATACTGAATGTCGGTATCAGCTACGTACTCAATCTCGAGGCACATCAGACCAGCTGGTACATGCCCCGAAGCTTTTACTTTATCTTCAGCTTCTTACTTATATTATCAACATGTGTGACCAGGTTCGGTTACCGTGCCATCCGTATGATAGTAAGAAGGCACAGGGATAAAAAGATCGGTGCCAATGTCATGGTAGTCGGTGCGGGTGAGGCCGGCAATATGCTTATAAAAGAGATCATGGCAAGTGATTTCCTTCATAAGAATATTTGCTGTGTAATAGATGATTCAAACAAAAAGGTCGGAAGCTTCATCCAGGGTATAAAGATCGTCGGCAACCGTGATGCCATCGAGAGCGCGGTTGAGAAGTACCGGATAAAGGAGATAATCGTAGCCATCCCTTCTGCAGATAAGAAGCAGCTTTCTTCTATAGTAAATATCTGCCAGAAGACAGGATGCCATGTAAAGATCCTTCCCGGTATCTGTGAGATAGTAAACGAAGAGGGCAAGCTCGGACAATTGCGTGATGTCCAGGTAGAGGACTTGCTCGGACGTGACCCGATAGTAGTTGACCTTGATTCCATCATGGGTTATGTGACCGGACGTGTAGTTATGGTCACGGGCGGCGGCGGATCCATCGGAAGTGAGTTGTGCCGTCAGCTGGCTGACCACGGCGTTAAGCAGCTGATCATCGTGGATATTTATGAGAACAACGCTTATGCCATCCAGCAGGAGCTTATCATGAAGTATCCCGATCTGGACCTTGTAGTGCTTATCGCATCTGTACGTAATACCAACAGATTAAAGTCGATATTTGAAGCATATAAGCCCGAGATCGTATATCATGCGGCAGCACATAAGCATGTGCCTTTGATGGAGGTATCTCCCAACGAGGCTATCAAGAACAACGTATTCGGTACATTAAAGACCGTTAAGGCTGCAGATGCTGCAGGTGTAGAGAAGTTCGTACTTATTTCTACGGATAAGGCCGTTAACCCCACAAACATCATGGGTGCTTCGAAGCGTATCTGTGAGATGATAGTACAGACATATAATAAGAAATCCAAGACTGATTTCGTAGCCGTTAGATTCGGTAACGTACTCGGAAGTAACGGAAGCGTTATCCCGCTGTTTAAGAAGCAGATCGAGGCGGGCGGACCCGTTACGGTTACCCATCCCGATATCATACGTTATTTTATGACCATCCCCGAGGCTGTATCCCTGGTACTTCAGGCCGGTGCTTTTGCAAAGGGTGGCGAGATATTCGTACTTGATATGGGTGAGCCCGTGAAGATCCTTGACTTAGCTGAGAATCTCATCCGTATGTCAGGCTTTGTACCTTATCAGGATATCGATATCAAGTTCAGCGGACTCCGTCCCGGTGAGAAGCTCTATGAGGAGCTCCTGATGGACGAGGAAGGTCTGCAGGATACAGAGAACAAGCTTATCCATATCGGAAAGCCCATCAAGCTTGATGAGGAGAAGTTCTTAAAAGACCTCGACAACCTCTATATGGCATGTCTTGACGAGCCCAACCCCGCTACGGTACGTAAGCTTGTCGGCGACATAGTACCTACCTACAAGCCTAAGAATCCTGTCGACGCAGGCTCAAAGGATAAGAAGGAAAAGCATAAGGAAAAGGAAGAAGTCAAGGCTGAGGTTAAGGCTGAGGTTAAGACTGAGGATAAAGAGAAGACAGAAGATACAGTTAAGACTGCAGATAAAGAGAAGGCAGAAGATACAGTTAAGATAGCAGATAAAGTGACCGATGCGGTAAAAACTTCGGAAAGCATTACAGATACTGCAAAAGAGGCTGAGAAAGCTGCAGAGAAGACTGTTGAAAAAGCAGCCGATACAGTTAAAGAAGCTGCAAAGGAAAATGCAAATGCCGTAACAGCTGCAAGCGAGACGGAAAGTGTAATAGATGCCGTAAGAAAAGCAAATGCGGCTCTGCATGCAGCAGAATGATAAGGGTTTGGAAAGATAATGATAAAAATGTGAGGACATAGGGATATTGCTATGTCCTCAACACTACTTTTAAGGAGTTTATTTCTATGAAGGTTTTTGTGACCGGAGTAAACGGACAGCTTGGATATGAGGTGGTAAAGGAGCTGTCAAAAAGAGGATATGAATGTGTAGGAAGCGATATCGCCGATACCTTCTGCAGACCGGAGGAGAATATTGCAGGCTTCAGCTACGCGAAGCTTGATATCACCGACGGCGCAGCAGTGGACGAGCTGATAAGCGGGATTAATCCCGATGCAGTCATCCATCCTGCGGGCTGGACTGCCGTTGATGCGGCAGAGGACCCGGAAAACAGGGAGATGGTATTTAAGGTCAATGAACAGGGTACAGGTAATATTGCCGCAGCCTGCAAAAAAACAGGCAGCAAGATGCTCTATATAAGCACCGATTATGTATTTGACGGAAGCGGGGATACGCCCTGGGATCCGGATTATAAGGGATTTCATCCTTTATCGGTATACGGTGCTGCAAAGCTTGCAGGAGAAAAGGCAGTTGAGAGCCGTGTCGACAACTTCTTCGTAGTGAGGATATCCTGGGCTTTTGCGATCAACGGAAACAACTTCGTACGTACCATGCTGAACATTGCCCAAAAGCATGATACCGTGCGTGTGGTAAACGATCAGATAGGTACTCCCACATATATGCATGACCTGGCACGTCTCCTTGTTGACATGGTAGAGACCGATAAGTACGGTTATTATCATGCATCGAATGAGGGCGGATATATCAGCTGGTATGATTTTACCGTAGAGATATACAGACAGGCAGGACTCAATGTGAAGGTAATACCTGTAACCACCGAAGAGTACGGATACTCAAAGGCAGCCCGCCCGAAGAACAGCAGACTTGATAAGAGTAAGCTCGTAAGGAACGGTTTTACGCCGCTTCCGGACTGGAAGGATGCACTGGCAAGGTATTTAGAGGAGTATAAGAAGATAAATAAATGATCAGCCGTGAATAGTCACTTATGTCACATCAATTTCACAATTGTTACATAAATATGACAAAAACATAAGTTACAATATGCCTGTACAAAAAAGAAAACGCGCATGAGAAAGAACGCAGGCCGATCCTAAAAGTTGTCGGAAGCGTTCTTTTTACTTAGAGGAGGAGTAAAGATGAAAGGTATTATTCTGGCAGGAGGTGCGGGTACAAGATTATATCCGCTTACCATGGTCACATCGAAGCAGCTGCTTCCCGTATATGACAAGCCCATGATATTTTATCCGCTGTCAACCCTTATGCTTGCGGGCATCAAGGATATCCTTGTGATCTCAACACCTACGGATACGAAAAGGTTTGAGGAGCTTTTAGGCGACGGATCCCAGTTCGGTATCAGTTTAAGCTATAAGATTCAGCCTTCACCTGACGGACTTGCACAGGCATTCCTGCTCGGCGAGGAGTTTATCGGAGATGAGCCCTGCGCCATGGTACTCGGTGATAATATCTTTTACGGCAACGGTTTCGGAAAGCTTCTTAAAAGTGCCGCAGAGGATGCGGAAAACGGCCGTGCCACGGTGTTCGGCTATTATGTAAACGATCCCGAGCGTTTCGGTGTCGTAGAGTTTGACGATCAGGGACGTGCCATATCCATAGAGGAAAAGCCGGCAGAGCCTAAGAGTAATTATGCGGTGACCGGTCTATATTTCTACCCTAAGGGAGTAAGTGCAAAGGCGCATGAGGTTAAGCCTTCGGCGCGCGGAGAGCTTGAGATCACAACCTTGAATGAAATGTATCTTAACGACGGTACACTCGATGTCCAGCTTTTAGGACGAGGCTATGCTTGGCTTGATACAGGTACCATGAACAGCCTGCTTGAGGCGGCTAATTTCATCAGGATGATAGAAGAGAGACAGAGCATTATCATTTCAGCGCCCGAGGAGATAAGCTTTATCAAGGGCTGGATCAGTGCGGAGCAGTTGAAAATTGCGGCAGATAAGTACGGCAAGAGCCCGTATGGCAAGCATCTTAAGATGGTAGCGGAAGGAAAGATAAGGTACTGATAATGGATTTTCACGGAATTCGTCTTCCCGATAAGGAAGAGGTGACCACACCCGGAAGAAAGCTGTCCCAGGGTGAACACGCCAATGTATATGAATGGGGAAAGGATAAGGTCATTAAGATTTTTAAGGCATCTTATCCGATTGAACTGATCGATGCCGAGTATTATAATGCACTTGCAGTAAAGCAGCTGCCTTTTAAGAAAAGTATCCCCGTGGAGCTTAAGAAAACGGAATTCGGCTTCGGCATAGTGTATGAGAAGGCTGAGGGCGAGAGATTAACCGACTACATAGCACGTACTTCGGATCTTAAGGGTGCTGCGACTATGATGGCTGAACTTCAGAGAAGCATTAATAAGATAACACTCGATCCGGAAAAGACCTCGGCTTTAGAGACGGCTCATTCCGTCCTTCGCCGGAAGATGGTGGAAAGCAGCAAGGCTGATTCAAGTGCCACACAGGAGATGATCCGTTTCTTAGGGACCATGAAGGACGGTAATTCCTTATGCCACGGCAATCTTTCAATCGGTAATGTGTTTGTGACTAAAGACGGACCTGTGGCGATGTCTGCGGCAGGCTACTGCATAGGTAAGCCCCTGTATGATATAGCAAAGACTTTTTATCTTATCGCATATACACCGCTGCCCGGTGAAGAGACCGGAGAGAACTGCGTGGTATGCGGGAAAACGGCGGATACGGGGGAGCGTAAGGAGTTCGGCAGATACTATCTTGATGCCATGGGAAAGACTGCTACGGAGATAGGCGGATATCTGTCCATGATCATAGCCGGATTATAATATTTATATTGATTTTATCGCTGAAAAATGATAAAATATTACGGGTAATTATAACTTTGTAATTAAAGGGGGCAAGTTTATTTATGAAGTTTTGTCGGGAGTGCGGATCAAGCAATGATGATGCGTCACTGTTCTGTTATAACTGCGGTACCAAGTTTAGTGATGAAAGTGTCGCAAAGAACGAGAGTACACAGCAGCAGGAAGCGTACGAACCTACATTTGAGGATTTTGTGAATTCCGAAGAAGTTCCTGAGGATGACGGAACTGTCGAGAATAATGATTATACAGATATGACGGATGTATCGGATACACCTGGGGCACCTGAGTTTGAGTCTGAACCTGATTTCGGGTTTGAAGCTGAGGGAGAGCCTGAGGTGGATTCTGCGTTTTCTGCAGGATCTGAAGCAGAGCCTGAACCTTATACAGAGCCTGCTTCCGAGCCCGAGCCTTATGCAGAGCCCGAGCCTGCATATGAGGAACCTGCAGAGCCTGAGCCCATACCGGAGCCCGAACCTTACACAGAGCCTGCTCCCGAGCCCGAGCCTTATGTAGAGCCCGAGCCCGAACAGGAAGTTGAGGCAGCACCTGCATTTGGTGCAGCTGCAGCAGCCGGATCGATGTTCGGGAAGTTATATGAATCCGAGAAGATTTTTGAGGACCTGCCCGTATCACCACAGGAGCTTTTCGGTGACGAGTACACCGATATTAAGAGCATAGGTCTCGGCGACGGTACAGGTTACAAGGCATACAGCAATAAGTATAAAAAACAGGTTGTTATCAAGAAGATACACAGCCAGATCGAGAACCTCGCAAATATCACCGACACGGTAGACCGTATGAAACGCATAAAGCATGTGGCACTGCCCCAGGTTCTTGATTATATCCAGACAGGCGGAAATATCTATTCCGTTATGGAGTATGTGGAAGGAAAGTCCTTATACAGATATATCAGTGAAGGACAGCACTTCTCACAGAAGCAGTTAACAGACTGGGCAGAGCAGGTGAGCAAGGCACTTATCTACCTGCATTCGTTTGAGCCCAGAGTCATACATGCGGATATCAAGCCGTCAAATATTATTATCAAGCCGGACAACACCGTAGTACTTACGGATTACAATCCAGAGACTACCGATAAGTACGGTGCACACGTTATAGGTTATTCGGACGGTTACGCTCCGCCCGAGCAGTACGAGTTCAGATCTGCCAATACCTACGGTGCAACTAACTATGATGAGAAGTTTGCCAAGACAGTTACAGTAGGTGCCGACGGTATATATACCGCACAGGAAGGTACCACCTGCGAGGCTGCCACACGTGCATTCTCAGTAGTTGATGAGCGTTCCGATATTTACAACTTCGGTGCAAGCTTCTACTTTGCATGTACCGGAAAGAAGCCCGAATCCTCACAGGGAGACGTAACTCCCGTTAACAAGGCCGGCGGAAAGGTTAGTTCATCCTTTGCATCCATCATCAATAAGTGTATGGAGAAGGATCCGAAGAAAAGATATCAGACCGCATCCGAGCTTAATTCGGCGATAAAGAGCTGCAAGAGAAGACCGTTTATCATCATTGCGGCATTTGTACTGATACTTATACTGGCATTTGTACTTCTAGTACTTCCCGAGCTTAAAAAGAAGCCTAAGGGACAGATGAGCGCACCTACAGGTGTCAGCTCGATGCCTGCACCTACAGGGGATTCAACGGTTACCCCTACAGACGATCCTGCCGTAACTCTTACAGAGGCTGTTACACCCGAAGTTACAGATACTCCTGCAGTTACTGCAGATCCTACCGTGACAGAAGCAGGTGATCCTACTGCAGAGCCTACAGGAGAGGTTGATCCTACGGGAGAGGTTACTCCTACCGAAGAAGTAACTCCTACTGAAGAAGTAACTCCTACTCTTGCTCCGAGTCCGACGCCTACGGCTACAGCTGCTCCTACGGCGACACCTACGCCCACACCCGTGGCCAGCCCGTCACCTACACCGAGCGGCGCTGTAAAGCCTACACCTACGCCGGCTCCTACAGCAACACCTGCACCTACTGCAACAGAAGCACCTACAGCTACTCCTAAGCCTACGGTTCCTCTGACACCTACCCCTTCACTGAGTAAGGTGACATATTATTCGAACCTTATCGGCTTTGAGCTTAACGACGGAACGCTTAAGAATTATAACCTGGCAGTAAGTACGGAATTTAACGGACTTAAACCGAAGGAAGTATCATATGTATACTTCGGCGGATATCCTTCGGTATTGGTTACACGTGACAGTACACTTAAGGAATTAAAGAAGCTCACTTACGACAAGAAGGGCATCGCTGAATACGGCGGCACAAAGTATATGAAGGTTGATTACCTTCAGAGCGATACACAGACAGCTACACTGTATTACAGATATGCTCCTGTCAAGTGGCTGGTACTCAGTTCCTCGAAGACAGAGCTTGTACTTATATCCGATCAGGTCATCGATTTCTATGAGTACAACGGACTTAGCAGCTGGCTCACATCCACATTCAGCAGCTCCGCATTTAACAGCAAGGAGAAGGGTGTGATCAGCGGAAGTATTTCATTCCTTGCAACCAATGATGCATCAAAGTACACCAAGCTTAACCTTATGACATCTGTTACCGATTATGCCACCATGAGAAAGAACTTCGGCAGAAACAGGTACGACAGTTATGCGGTAGCTATGTGGTGGCTGAATGCCGGTAACGGTGTGGCAAGAGCACCTTACGTAGACGGCAGCGGCGGTATCATGACTGCAGGACTTGAGACAGATTCAAGACAGGGTGTAAGACCTGTTATAAAGCTTAAGATACAGTGATCGGTAACCCTTAAAACATGTGATATTTAAACTGGCCCTGCAGAAGACATAAGCTTTCTGCAGGGCATACTGATGATAATAACAGGGAGGAAAGGAAAGTGGAAAAGTATTTATTTACTTCGGAGTCGGTAACAGAAGGACATCCTGACAAAGTCTGCGATCAGATAAGCGACGCCATCTTAGACGCCATGCTTGAAAAGGATCCGTACAGCCGTGTAGCATGCGAGACCTGCTGTACTACAGGACTTGTACTTGTTATGGGTGAAGTTACCACCAACAGTTATGTTGACATACAGAAGACTGTAAGAGATACCATCCGTGAGATAGGCTACACCAGAGCAAAGTACGGATTTGATGCCGATACCTGCGGTGTTATGGTGGCTCTCGATGAGCAGTCGGCAGATATAGCAATGGGCGTTAATAAGGCATTGGAGTCCAAGTCCAGCTTCGGTAAGACCGTAGAGGAAGAGGAAAAGATCAATGTGAGCTATGCAGAGGCCGACCCCGATAATGTGGGTGCCGGAGATCAGGGTATGATGTTCGGTTATGCCACCAACGAGACACCCGAGTATATGCCCTATGCCATCTCTATGGCACACAAGCTTACAAGAAAGCTTGCAGAGGTAAGAAAGAACGGAACATTATCTTACTTAAGACCTGACGGCAAGAGCCAGGTAACGGTTGAGTACGGAGAGGACGGCAAGCCGTTAAGACTTGAGGCTATCGTAGTATCCACACAGCATGACCCCGATGTGACTCAGGAGAAGATCCATGAGGATGTAAGAAAGTATGTTATAGATGCGGTTATCCCCGCTGATATGATAGATGCCGAGACCAAGGTATTCATCAATCCCACCGGACGTTTCGTTATAGGCGGACCTTCGGGTGATTCGGGACTTACCGGCAGAAAGATAATCGTAGACACCTACGGCGGTGCAGCACCTCACGGCGGCGGAGCTTTCTCAGGAAAGGATCCGACAAAGGTTGACAGATCCGCAAGCTATGCTGCACGTTATGTAGCTAAGAACATTGTAGCCGCAGGACTTGCCGACAGATGCCAGATACAGGTATCATATGCTATCGGTGTAGCCGAGCCTACATCCATAAATGTTGAAACCTTCGGTACAGGCAAGCTTTCAAATGAGAAGCTTCTTGAGATCGTAAGAGAGAATTTCGACCTTCGTCCCGCAGGCATCATCAAGATGCTTGACTTAAGAAGACCTATATATAAGCAGACCGCAAGCTACGGCCACTTCGGAAGAAACGATCTTGATCTTCCCTGGGAGAAGACAGATAAGGCAGAGATATTAAAAGGATATCTGCTAAAGGGGTCAGACCCCTTTAACGCACTAAAACACTAAAGGGGTCAGACCCCCCCACTAAGGAGTACGGAAAATGGCTGACGATAAAAAACAAGTTGAAGCGATAACCTCCATGAGCGAGGATTTCGCGCAGTGGTATACGGATATAGTATTAAAGGCAGAGCTGGTTGATTATTCAAGCGTTAAAGGATGTCTGGTAATCAAGCCCGCAGGATATGCTATCTGGGAGCTCATCCAGAAGCAGCTTGACGAGAGATTTAAGGAGACAGGTGTAGAAAATGTATATATGCCTATGTTCATCCCTGAGTCCCTGCTTGAAAAGGAGAAGGACCACGTAGAGGGCTTTGCTCCCGAGGTTGCATGGGTTACACAGGGCGGATTGGAGCCTCTTCAGGAGAGACTGGTTGTACGTCCTACATCAGAGACTCTGTTCTGCGATCTTTATGCAAATATAGTACATTCCTACAGAGACCTTCCTAAGGTATACAATCAGTGGTGCAGCGTTGTACGCTGGGAGAAGACCACACGTCCTTTCCTTCGTTCCAGAGAGTTCTTATGGCAGGAGGGACATACCGCTCATGCTACAGCTGAGGAGGCACAGGCACGTACAGAGCAAATGCTGAACCTCTATGCTCAGTTCTGTGAGGAAGTACTTGCTATCCCTATGATAAAAGGAAGAAAGACCGATAAAGAGAAGTTTGCGGGAGCAGAGGCTACATATACCATTGAGGCTCTTATGCATGACGGCAAGGCTCTTCAGTCAGGTACAAGCCATAACTTCGGTGACGGTTTTGCAAGAGCATTCAATATCCAGTACACCGATAAGGATAATAAGCTTTCCTATGTATATCAGACATCATGGGGTATGACTACACGTCTTATCGGAGCAGTTATCATGGTACACGGAGATGACAACGGACTTAAGCTTCCTCCCCGTGTGGCACCTGTACAGACTGTCATCATACCTATCATGCAGAATAAGCCCGGTGTGCTTGACAAGGCTAATGAGCTCGCTGCAGCTTTAAAGGCAAAGGGTATCCGTGTTAAGGTAGACGATACCGACAAGCGTCCCGGATTTAAGTTCTCCGAGCAGGAGATGAGAGGCTTCCCTACACGTATCGAGATAGGTCCCAAGGATATCGAAGCAGGCACCTGCATCGTAGTACGCAGGGATACCGGCGAAAAGATCACAGTAGCATTATCTGATATAGAGACTAAGCTTCCCGAGCTCCTTGATGATATCCAGAATAACATGCTTGAGACAGCAAGGAAGCATCGTGACGCACATACATACAGCGCTACAACATATGATGAGTTTGTTGATACCATCAACAACAAGCCCGGATTTGTTAAGGCTATGTGGTGCGGTGATGTTGAGTGCGAGAACAAGATCAAGGAAGATACCACAGCTACATCAAGATGTATGCCCTTCGCACAGGAGAAGATCTCCGATGTATGCGTATGCTGCGGCAGACCTGCCAAGGCACTTGTATACTGGGGCAAGGCTTATTAAAAAGCATGCCGTTCTGAGTTAAGTGTATGTAAAGAAGTAAGAGGTACTAAATGATAGATTTTGACGAGGAAGTTTCAAAATTCCAGCCATCAATGGAAATTGACCGTGTCGAGGACACGATAGCGGAAGAGAAGCTCAGGGATATTTCGGATATAGTCATAAGTCTGGCCCGGAATATGCAGGAGATGCAGGACGCGCAGATAGCGGAAAAGCTCAGAAGTTTTACAAACGGATATGATGAATACGGCCGTTGACTGTAACAAAGATAGGAAAAAGTGAAAGTATGATTTGTCCATATTGCGGAAATACAGTCACTTCGAGCAGGCGCCGGTGCGAGGAATGCGGGTTTGACTTAGCTCCCGCCAGAAAGCTTGTGGAACGCTCAAATATCTTTTATAACAGGGGACTCCGTATGGCTCAGGTACGTAACCTGACAGCCGCGGTATCCGTGCTGGAGAAGAGTCTTGAGTTTGACAAGCACAACAGCGATGCCAGAAATCTGCTCGGATTGATATATTATGAAATGGGTGACATAGTAAATGCCCTGTCGGCATGGCTTGTCAGCCGTCACCTTGATCCTGAAGATAACGAAGCCGATTATTTTCTGGAGAGGGTTCAGAGAGATACGACAAAGCTTGATGATATGAATCAGGCGATAAAGAAATACAATCTTGCTTTAGAGGAGGCCAGACAGCATAATTTCGATCTGGCCGTGATACAGTTAAAGCGTTCGCTCACACTTAACAGAAAGCTGGTTAAAGCTTACCAGCTGCTGTCTCTTATATATATGGAGACGGGTGAGAACTCTAAGGCGTTCAGGCTTATAAATATGGGCCTTAAGGTTGATATGGGAAATACGGTCCTGCTACAGTACCGTCAGGAACTGACTGGAAGCAGCATAGAGGGCGAAGGGGATGAAGATATCCTCGACAGTGCCGATACTAAGGATAAGCCCATCGAAGCAAAATTCTCCTACAAGGAGGAAAAACCGAGCATACTGCCTTTTGTAAACCTGATCATAGGCGTGGTACTCGGTATCATATGTGCACAGTGGCTCATAGTTCCTACAGTTAAGAAGAACATGAAGGAAGAGTATGAGAGCTCGAAGATAGATTACAGCGCAGAGCTTTCAGCTAAATCGGCCACGATCTCGCAGCTTCAGAAAACGATAACGAATCTTGAAAAAGAGATAGCTAAGCTTAACGGAAAAGCCGGAGCCTATGGTGACGGTATAAACATAGATGTGGATAACGAAAGCTATGAGAAGTTTTTTGAGGCATGGGAAGAGTACAAGAAGTTTCTGGCTAAAAAGGAATACCCCGATGAAGATCTGGTGACACTGGCTTATAAGCTCTGGAAGATAGACGAGAATGAGATAGCCCAGGAATACGCCATAAACATCTTAAAGAGCATGAGGGCAGAGATATATCCTGCCGCTTCCCAGAAGGTATATCTGAAAGCCAAGAACCTTTATGAGAAAGGTATATATGATGATGCCATAGACTGGTTCCGTGCGGCATCCGATATGGATCCTTCCTATGACAGTCCTCTGTATTATCTCGGAAAGACCTACCAGGCACTTGAAAGGTATGAAGAAGCTATGGACAGCTACCGGAAGATGCTTGAGGTCGCACCCAATTCCACTTTGAAGGAAATGGTATCTGAAAGAATTAAAGAATGTGAAAAACAAGAATCCGCTCCCGATTAACGGAAGCGGATCTTTTCTGTGTATAAGATTTATTTTTCGAGTTCCTTGCTCCAGAGCTTTACCTGGTTCCTGCCGCCGTGCTTGGCTGCGTACAGGGCTTTATCGGCATGCTCTATGAGCTCGACACGTTCCATTCTGGATTCCCAGATGGAAACACCTATGCTGACCGTGATGGATACGAGAGTGACCTTGCTGCCTTCGTTATACGGTACGGAGGTGGTTTCTATGGTCTGACGTATTTTCTCCGCTACGGAAAGAGCAAACTCGGCATTGTTCGAATCGAGCAGGATAACAAATTCCTCACCGCCGTAACGGCAGGCTGTACCTTTGTTACCTGTTACCTTCTTCATGATGCTCGCTACCTGTTTTAATACTTCGTCACCGAACTGGTGGCCGTAGGTATCGTTACATTTCTTGAAGAAATCCACGTCGAGCATCAGGGCTGAAAGTCTGGTCCTGTCCGAATTGGAGGTCTTGTCTATGATCAGGTTGTCGAGATAGGAACGGCCGTACAGCTGTGTAAGACCGTCGGTGATAGCTCTGTGGTACAATCTCGCGTTCTCTATGGGCGCACCGGACTGGTTGGCGATGAAGCCGATGGTCTCCATATACTCGTTACTGAATATGCCTCGAACCAGACGGGAGTCAAGGTAGATGACTCCGTACAGCTTGCCTCGTACGAACATGGGCATGGCCATAACAGACTTTATACCGTAACGTACCATCTGTGAATAGTTCTTTCTGAACTCGTCGGACTGTACGTCATTGATGACAAGGGGCTGGTTGGTAAGCTCTACGTCTTCAAGTATCCAGTCGTATGCGTAGCTGTCGAAGTTGCCGGTATTGAAGATTGAAGCGACATACAGCTTCTTTTCGCCCATTTCGGGGTAGAGGAAGAGGATACCTCTTTCCGCACCGGCCAGTTCTACCGCATCCTGCAGGATCTTGTTCTGCAGCTCTTCAATCTCAAGGGTTGATGTAAGCTTTTCACCCATTCTGAGCAGGGTATTTACCTTACGGTCTACGTTCATACGGTTCTGTTTGGAGGTGATATCCGCCATCAGGGAGTTGGATACGAAGTTATCCGCATATCTTGATGTGATGATCTCCTCGCATTTCTTTATATATACCGATGCCGAAATACTTGAGAAATTCATATATGCATCGAATATATTGTAACGTGATTCCTCGGTACGGTGCTTCTCCAAGAGGAACATTCCGTACTCGAAATGTATGAGAGCATTGTCAAATACGTTCTGCGTATCGGAGGAAAGAAGGATACCTTCCTTATACAGGTCATCGGCCTTTTTGACCTTATTTATCATTGAGTTAAACAGGGCTGCCGCACGGTAAGCCGGGATCCTGAAACAGGGGTACGCCTTTGAGTCGGCGAGTGCCTGGCTGCACAGGGTCTTTAAGTATGACTCCTGCTTTACTCGGATCTCCTGGAGCAGACTGTTACGCTCGTTCTTAAAGGTACTGATCTTTGATATGGCAAGGTTCGAGGTTACAAACAACAGAGGTGCATCCACGAAACGTACCGTATCTATAAAGTTCTGTGCGATATTTAAATGCTTTTCGGCATTCTCGTACTTACCTTCTTCAAGTTTCAGCACACCCGTCATGGCACGGTAGAAGCACTGTGCGAACGGGATGGGAAGTTCATCGTTAAGCCTTGCTGCTGATTCTGCGGCAGCTTCGGCTAAGCTGTAATTACCCTTTAATGCCAGAACGCCTATCATGATGGAAGAGGAGATAAGGAGCGTGAATTTATCGTTCAGCTTTTGTGAAAGGGCTATGGATGCCTCACAGGTCTCCCTGCTTTCCTCAAAGTGGCCTGACATGTAGTAGGCGAGTCCCAGATAAATGTATATGTTGTTTATCTCCCACATATCGCCTATCTCGTTAAAGAGGTCTAAAGCTTCCTTTAAGTATTTTATGGCTTTATTATGCTCACTTTCGACTATGCAGAATATACCGCTTATGAAAAGGCTTCGCGCATATCCGAATTTGTCGCCGATGGACTTACGGAGATTAAGTGTCATCGACTGTGCGAGCTTTGCTTTCTTTTTCTCATTGTTAAGACCGTAGTGAATTACCAGAGCGGAGGCTGCAAATCCGAGTTCCGGTGAGTTACCGAATTTCTTTGAGGCATATGTGTACAGCCTGAGCAATGTATAATTGAAGTTGGTCTTATTGGTGTATGCATATACCCAAATGAGGGTCTCCAAAATCGATACTATGACCTTGTCTTCCTCACTGATGTCGGAATCCCTTCGCATGGACTCGCCTGATGAGGATGCTTTTGTCTTGGTGATATCCGAGCCGGTAAACATCACGCTTGCTTTAAGCGAATGCAGCATGACGGCCATTTCGGCATCGGAAGCCGGGAATTTGAAATCGAGGGATTTTAAAGCTATCATGAGGTTTGATATACAATCCCTGAAGCTTCCCTGACGGAAATGTCCGACACCTATGCTCTTGTACAGCTTTGCCTTTTCCAGCCTGTCCTCGACCATGGGCAGAAGCTCTCCGGCGATAGCAAGTGCATCACTGAAATGCCCTGTGATAAGGTTGAGGTTTATAAGTGATTTCTTGATCGCGATCCATGACTCAAGGTTGTTGGCGGTACGGTTGCCCATAAGCTCCAAAGCCTTGCGGTAATAGCTGATGGCTTCCTCGTTTGCATTGGAAGATTCTGCTAAATGTGCCGCATCAAGACAGTAGCGCCTTACACCCCTGTCATCGTCTGCCATTAAGAAATGGTATACCAGTCTGTACAGATGCTGTGAGGTCTCTCCGGCATACTTGGCCTCGATACCTCTTGCTATCCAGTAATGGAGTTCCTTTTCACGTGCGGAATCAATCATGGAAAGGAATACTTCATATATCTGCTTATGTGCAAAGGAAACAAGAGTTTTCCTTGCAGCGGCATAGTTTAAGAACTGCAGGGATACCGCATGGTCGATCCAGGGCAGCATATCCGGCAGCTTAATGTCCGTGATATATGAGAGAAGGTCAAGTGAGAATTCGTAACCGATGACTGCGGCGATCTCGAGCAGGGTTACCGCATCTTCATCGAGGAGTGCAAGCCTTCTCTTTATGATATTTATAACATCGTGTTCGGAGTTGACATTGCGCAGCTTATCCCAGTCGTGCTCTAAGGTACGGTTGGTCACGGTGATCACACCGTCTTCCAGCATGGAACGGAGTACATTGATAGTAAAGTACGGATTACCGTCTGTCTTTTCTATCATGTATGTGGTAAGGACGCTGCATTCCTGGCGGGGGATATTGAGGATATCTGCCAGGTATTCACACATACGTGTTTCATTGAAAGGCTTTAACGGCAGGTCGAAGAAACCTGAGGTGGTTTTAAGCCTTGAAAGCACGGATGCCAACAGAGGATTTTCCTCGGGCGATTCAAAGTCACGCATGGTGACAACTATGCTTACCTTATGCGAAGAGATACGCTCTGCCATTTCGCATATAAGCGAAAGCGAAGAGGAGTCGGCATACTGCAGGTCATCAAATATGATACAGTAAGGCTTCTCGTCTCTTAAGAGCGAAAGCATAAATGTGGAAAGCAGCATAAATGAACGCTGTTGTTCTTTATAGTCATCGAGAGCCGGTAATGATACGGCCTCGGTAAGTACCGAGTTCATGATGGGGCTGATACGGGTAACAGTACTCGTAAGGCCGCCGATGAGCTGGGAAAGACGGTTCTTCTCAGTAATCTGGTGCTTTCTCTCGTATGTTCCGTAGATGGCCGCAAATTCATTAAGGAGCTGCTGGAACGCCGAGTACGGAGTCATCCTGAACTGGGACTTAAATGAACTTCTTAAGGCGGTAATACCACGGTTAGAGAGGTCGGTATAGAGGTTGTTCATAAGGTCCGTCTTACCGCTTCCTAAACCGCCGTGTACGAATATAAAATGTCCGGAGTTCTCGAAGGAGTCGTCACATATTTCTTTGAGCTGCGTAAGCTCTCTGTGACGGCTGTACATTTTTGCCTTACGGTTGAAACCGTGCAGGATGTCGTTGTCCGATATCCTGTTTCCGAATTCGCTGTTGGACAGGAATCCGTCTATATCACTGATAAGCTCATTGGCTGTGGAGTACCTCAGATCTGGATCCTTGCTTATGAGCTTGGTTATAATATTTGATACGTCGACGGGGATAGCCGGATTGATATCTTCCGGAGGCTTTACGCGGACAGCTAAGTGCTTATATACCATGTTGTCCATGGTATCCGAATGGAACGGCAGACATCCCGTCATCATCTGGTACATGACGATACCTAAGGAGTAAAGGTCCGAACGCTGGTCTACCGGTCTGTCAAGCACACCTGTCATTTCCGGTGCCATAAAGCCGAAGCTGTAATCTATATCCGTATTTGCAAAACTGGAGTAATCAATGATGTACGTCAGGGCAAAGTTCGAGAGCTTTACCAGGAGATTGCCGTCCTGTTCCAATATAAGTACACTGGGGGTACGCAGAGCCCTGTGAAGGATATTGAAGCTCTGGGCATAACGAAGTCCGGTGGCTATCTGTTCTACGATGTTCAAAGCCACCTTCACGTCGAGCGATTTGTTCTGCTCGATATATTTGTTAAGCTGGATTCCGTCAAAATACTCGAATACTATACAGATGGTATCGTCATATTCACCGGCATCATAAACACGCAACAGAGAAGGATGCTCAAAGTTGCGTATGATCTTCATTTCGTTAAGGAACCTGGTACGCTCGCTTTCAAGCTTGGTGATGGCGTGCGGGTTCATGATATGAATCAGGACATATTCACTTGTATGTAAATGCTCTCCCAAGTATACAGTCACGTAGTTGGTCTTATCCAGCTGCTGTATGATCCTGTATTTATCGAAAAGCACGGTTTTTTCAAGTAATGCCATACCTGTCTCCGAATGGGTTTGTTCTACGGATATAATAATCCAAACTTAATTATAACACATTGTTTTAAAGAATGATAGTAAAATTTCGTTTTTCTGCTTGACTTTTTCTATTTATCAGTATATCATTGCATATGTGCTGTTTTCGAGGTGTGGCTCAGCTTGGTAGAGCGCTACGTTCGGGACGTAGAGGTCGCGTGTTCGAATCACGTCACCTCGATAAAAACAGGGATTCCCAGATAGGGAATCCCTGTTTTTTATTGTAATTATGAAATTGTATTTAACAGATTCCGGTGCGGACGAACGGAAGTGAAGTTATCTGACCTCCCGAGAGAAGACTTATGAGCCGGCATGCGGGTCCGGTCGGATGGGTTCTTCCGCATTCCCATGCTTCCACTGTTTTAACAGAGACGCCAAGATAATCAGCGAATACGTGTTGGGACATATTTGCCTTCATGCGTATATTACGGATCTGGGACCGGTCATATTCTTTGACAGGATCTATGGTGTATTTTACAAGAGTTGTTGCTTTACCGGGACCTTTACCTTTAGAGTATTCTATGGCTTGATCAAGTCCGGTGCAGAGATCTTCAAATAATTGGCTCATATGTTTTCCCTCCTGTTCCTTTCACATTCAAGCAAATTTTTTATGAGATTACGAAGTGTTTTCTTTTCTTCATTGGTCAAATTGGATTGTTCTTTTTTCTTATATGCCGTGATCAGATAAATGGTTTCGTATTCTTCAAAATCGGTATAACATACCCGTATACTGCCGCTTTTGCCTTGGGCTTCTAATGCAAATCGGGCTTTACGTATACCGCCGGTTCCTTCGATTACAGGACCGGCTTTTGGATTTTCCAAAAGCATAAGCTGAAGATAAAGGAGATCTTCTTCATTAAGACCTAACTCGTTCCAACGTTTGGAAAACAATGGGACTTCTATGAAAGTTCTTGTCATATTTATTCTTCTTTCTGATATTATTATATACCCTACAATGTAGGATGTCAAGAGTATGCCGATTATATTTTCCTTGATAATGGCATTCATCTGTGATAAAATATTACGCAAATATTAATCACCCCTGATTATGGAGGACGAAATGTCTGTATATAAACGAATGATATTTATACTTTTTACGGGGATAATGATGATCGGCATGCTCACATTCTCTACCGGACGTCCGGTAAAGAGTGCGGTAGTTGTGATACCTGCGGATTCCGACGGAAAAGAGGGAACTGAAGTTGCAACAAACGATCCGGTCATTCCCGAGCCTACCGAGGAAGTTACCCCCGAACCCACGGAACCGGAACCGATGGAACCTCCCGTTCCCACAGTCCCGGCTGACAATCCGCTCCGATATGAGATCTACCCCGATATCCATGACCTGATCCAGGAGTATTATGATGCCAAGGCAGCTGCGGATATCGATAAGATGAAAACACTGGTCACTGACCCTGTATATATCAGTACCGAGACCATCACCGCACAGAGTGAGTTTGTAAAAGGGTATTCGGACTTAAAGTGTTATACCAAGCGTGGCGGCGGTGAGATAGATTTTGTCGTATACTGCACCGTGAACATGCTGGTTTCGACACTTGATACACCCATAGCATCTCTCGAGTCGTTCTATATCATATATAAGGACGGAAAGCCCATGATATTCTCCGGCGTTATAACGGATGAAGCGACTCAGGCTATTTTAAATACTCTGGATAATGACGATGATGTCGTAGAACTTAAGGATTACACCTTGGAAGCGATATCCGCAGCGGCCGAGGCTGATCCTGCGGTATATGAATTCTGGCAGAAACTGATAAATGCCGTAGGTACGGAAGAGGACAGCACTACTCCCAATCAGGAGCAGTAAAGCTGTTTCCGGGATAATGGTATATGTTGTCCGACAGGAATTCTGTCTCCGGGACATAGTTGCGGTTTACCAGACTTACCATCTGCTTTAAATATTCTTCGTCCGAGCCGAGAGCCTCGGGCACTATCAAAGCTTCGTTAACGGAACTGGGAAGGATGTAAAAATCGGAATTAATGGATTTTTGTATCCTTTCCAGTATATTTTTGTAAAGAAGACATGCTGCTCCGTTGTACCTGTCCCTGTTTGAAAGGATATAGAGTGACGGAAGTCCGGGTATCGGAGGTGCCGGCGGGGCATACGGATAGGTTTTAAGCTCTTCGTTCAGACTTTGAAATATGGCAGGAAACAGCTTTTCGGTATTCTCAAAAGCTGTTTTTTTCATTTCTTCATGTGTTATCCCGAAAAAGGTGCAGTTCGTATTGTCCATTTTTATGGAAGATATGCCGTCGGGACCGCTTGAGAGAAGATAATGATAGGTAACTGCGAGATCATAGATCCTTTCGTAAGGAGCATTTTCCAAAAAGGCTTTGTTCCGCTCGTAGTTAACGAGCTTTACGAATATCCTGTCCGATATGTTCTCCTTATTTATCAGATCGAGCAATCCCTCTTTTCCGAATTCCTTATGCTCGTGATATAATCCGATTATCCGGTCGGCAAGCTCTTTGATGGGACTGCCGTTGATATATTCCAGGAAAAAGCCGTTCAGATATATGCCGGGGGAAACGGGTCTGCCGCTTTCGGATATGACAAGGCATACGTATTCCACTGAATTGTTCTTTGTGACCTTACGGGATTCAATCGAGAAATCGGCTCCTAATACATCGGAAACCTGCTGCCTGATACTTTCTATAAATTCATCAAAATTCATTGTACCTCCTAAAAAGGAGGCTGCATTTAAGAAATAAAAATAATAAATGATACACACTTTTTACACTGAAAATCATTCTAACATTTCCTTTTTGACTTGTCAAGAAAAGCAATAATTGAGTATAATTTCCTTGTTTTTTTATTGATTATATAAAAAGTATGTGCTAAAATCGTTAAGGTTATCTGGTGGAAGTGTGTTTTAAATCAAAAAGGAGTATCCGATGCAGGAACTTTTCGATATATGTGAGGAACAGGAACGCGTCATTCTCGTGGCTGTACAGCGCGAAAGTGATGATGATACGGAAAAGTCGGTCGATGAGCTTGAGGAGCTTGCTGATACTGCCGGAGCACTTACCGTCGGACGTATGATCCAGAAAAGGGAAAGCGTGCAGGCGGGAACTTATATAGGAAAAGGTAAGATCAGGGAATTAAAAGAGATGATAGCTCTGACGGGGGCTACGGGCATCATATGTGATGACGAGTTAAGTCCCGCCCAGATGCGTAATTTAGAGAGCGAACTTGAGACCAAGATCATGGACAGGACCATGCTTATCCTTGATATCTTTGCAAAGCATGCTTCGTCCGCCGAAGGTAAGCTTCAGGTCGAGATGGCCCAACTTAAATACAGGATGGCGAGACTCATAGGTATGAGAAGCTCCATGTCCAGAGTATCTTACGGTATAGGCATGAGAGGTCCCGGTGAGAAAAAGCTTGAGATGGACAGACGACTGATCAGGGACAGGGTGAGCCGCTTAGGTGATGAGCTTGAGACTATAGAACAAAACAGAAGTACCAACAGGACCAAAAGGATGAAAAGCGGTATCCCCGTGGCAGCCATAGTCGGATATACCAATGCCGGGAAATCCACGCTTCTCAACCGTCTTACCGGTGCGGACATCCTTTCGGCAGACATGCTGTTTGCGACACTTGATCCTACCACCAGGGTGTTTAAGTTTGAGAGCGGCCAGGAACTTCTGCTTACCGATACGGTAGGTTTTATCAGGAAGCTTCCGCATCATCTGATAGAAGCGTTTCATTCCACACTTGAGGAAGCCTGTTATGCTGATTTTATCATACATGTGGTCGATTCATCGAATCCCGATGCACCCTCCCATATGCACGTAGTATATGAGACTTTAAAGAAGCTCGGTGTAAAGGATAAACCTGTCATCACATTGTTTAACAAGTCGGATATGGCATCTGACGTGATACTAAAGGACCTTAACTGCGATAAGTATCTGAACGTTTCGGCGAAAACAGGAGAAGGTCTTGATGCTTTTATCGGCACGATGGAAAAGCTTCTGCTCGAAAGCAAGGTGAGCGTAGAGACTGTCATCGGCTACAAGGATGCCGGCGTGATAGACAGGATAAGGAAGGACGGGACACTGCTTGAAGAAAAATACCTTCCTGAAGGAATAGGGATTAAAGCTTACATATCAAAAGAGCTTTACGGAAAAATAAAAAGTATTATAGAGTAATGTTTCATTGGGGGTTTTTAGAAGTGAAAAAGAAATTTGGCAGTATAAAAACGGTATTTGTGCTGGTACTCTGTATCTCGGCACTTGTGATGTCATCATGTGGAAAAGGGAATGATGAACCGGGTACAGGTACGGTTACTGAAACGCCCACAGGAGTTGAGCCTACAGGTGTAGAACCCGGTCCTGAAGACACTCCGACACCTACAGGTGAGGAGCCCGCAGACAGGCCTGGCCAGACCAGACCCGTGCCCACCCAGACCATAGACAAGTCTCCTACGGATAAGAGCGTAAGCTCACTTGCACCCGAGCAGAACAAAAAGCCGGAGCTTGTAGACGGATTTAGAGAGGTTGAACTTGAGTTCAAGGAGGACGGAACTTTTAAGTTCAAGCAGGTAAACTGCTTCTATAATGAGCAGGTTAAGCTTACCATCACCGCTCCCGAAGGAGCAGTGGTATATTATACTTTGGACGGTACCGAGCCTACTGTTTATTCATCATATTATGTTGAACCTCTTGTATTTGAAAAGAGGGGCGGAGATTTCCCTGAGGCACATGTATTCAGGGCTGCAGTAATAGATGAGGACTGGAACATGTCCAAGGTTGCCGCAAGGACATTCCTTGTAGGAAGTAATCTGGACAAGAGATTTTCCACTACCGTGTTCTTTATAAGCGGCGATCCGGACGAGCTTTACAATGCACCTAACGGTATCATGTACGGGAATAATGCTTTTGAGCGCGGCCGTGATTCGGAGAGAATGGTATATATAGAGGCCTTTGAGGCTGACGGTACACCGATATTCGCGCAGTTCGGCGGAGTGAGGATATACGGCGGTTACTCGAGAAATTACGATATAAAATCATTTAAGCTTTACTCACGTAAGTCTTACGATGAAGAACATAAGAATTTTAAGTTCGACGAGTTTGAGACCCCTAAGCTTTATGAGCTTGAAGAGGGTGAAAATCCGATCATCACCAAGTATGACAAGCTGGTGCTCCGTAACGGCGGTAATGATTATCAGTTTGCTTTCATAAGGGATGAGATCAGCCAGCGTCTTGTTAAGCGTGCGGGCTTTGAGACTTATGAAGAGGTCATTCCTGCCGTGTGTTACCTGAACGGCAGCTACTATTCACTGTTCTGGCTCCATGAGAATTACTGCGATAAGTACTTCAAGGAGAAGTTCGGGGACGGGGAAGGTGAGTTTATCGTAGCCGAGGGTACCGATCAGGAAAAGAGTGATGACGAAGAGATCCAGAGTTTCATAGATGATTACAACAGGAAGTATAAGAGTTTCTCAACATCCGATCTTAAGGATAATGCAGTATATCAGAGACTTTGTGATTTCATGGATGTGGAGAGTTATCTTGATTTCTTTGCATGGAATATAGCTCTTAACAACTGGGACTGGCCGAATAACAATTTTAAGTGTTTTAAATATGTTCCGGCAGCCGGCGAGAGTGCCGGAGAGGGTGTATTTGACGGAAGATGGAGATTCCTTCCTCACGATATGGATTACACCTACGACATATACGATCAGGCAAAAGCAAACGAAAGTTACAATACCTTACAGGCTGTCCTCGATGAGGATGAGGAACGTTATTCACCTCTGTTTGCAAAGCTTATGGAACGTAAGGACTGCAGGGATTATTTCAGAAACAAGACCTATGAATACATCAACGGTGCCCAGAGCGAGCAGGCGATAAAGGAAGAATATGAGAAGCTCCAGGAGGAACGTAAGAGAGAGTTTTCTTACTTCTATGAGCATCTTCAGAACTTAAGACGTAAAGGCAACTGGAATATATGGGCACAGCCTCAGAATTATGCGGCATATGAGAAGCAGATATATACATTTGCAGAAAAGAGGGCGGCATTCGTGATCAAGTATATGGATGAACTGCTCCCGGCGATCGAATAATAGTATATTCATATTAAAAAACTAAGGGCTCTGTCCGGGCAGCATCCCGGCGAAATTGTCACCAAAGACAATTTCGCCCGGGAGCATACCCGTCACGAGCCCTTTTTTAGTGTAATATTTTAAATGATTATTAATTCCTAAATTAGTTGTCTTTAAAACGGCAGCGGGTTCTTTAGAGAAGTGCAGCCGGGTCAGCGCAGCATCATAAGTACCGCCATACAGATGATAAACTGTATTATGCAGAATCTGTGAACTACGTGGGTGTCCTTCCACTGCTTATCCTCGGGTATGTTCTTACGGAAGTGATCATGTAAGGGAGTTCTGGTATTTTTAAGGATAGCTATCTTAAAGAATCTTAAGAGGAATACCTTAACAAGTCCTAAGCCGCCGTCCAAGATGAATACTATACAGATGGGGATGAAGAGCAGCGGGTCGCCGCATTTCATGGCAGCTATCGCCATAAATACTCCGATGGTACGTGAACCTGCATCTCCCATGAGCATGATGCTCGGGGAAGCGTTAAACCACAGATAACCTGCCATGGCAAACATGAACAGTACCTCGTACATTACAAAATCGGGTTCTGCGGTAATAAGCAGGAAAGTAAACATGCATATGATCGAAAGTGAGGTACAGAGTCCGTCCACACCGTCGGTACAGTTGATGACATTTATCGACATCCATATGAGTATTGTAGCCAGTATCACGTATACTACGTAAGGAAGCTCTAATGACAGGTTTTTACCGAACAGGCTTGAAAGGATCCTGAAATCGATAACTGTGGAGTTATGGGCCGCAAATGTGATGGCAGTTCCTATGGAGATCAGTAAATCAAGGGCTCCTTTTTTATAGTCGCTCCAGGACTTTGTCGATGCGTCGTCCAAAAATCCGGTCATCATTGCAAAGAACAGGAATACAAGATATACGGCGTATTCCACATCAAACGGTGCAAACAGGAATGCGAGCACACAGAAGACCGTCACGAATATGATCCCGGCGCCTCTGGCCTTGCCTTTTGCTTTCTCGGCATTTACCGCGAACGCACGTCCCTTGTCGACGGGAAGCTTGGCTTTTAGTTTATCTGACAGGACGAAGGTCAGCACAAAGACTAATACTGCAACTATAGCCGTATAGAACGGCGGGAGCTTATCAAAAAGTAAAGTTACCATACCGGTACCTCTCATCACAAAAAAATTTTCATTTGATATTTTACCCCATTTGATGTATTTTGTATATAGCTTTTTTTAATTTAGGGGTTGCGGCTGTATAAAAATCCTCCGATATATATAATAGGACTATGTTTTCCGAAAGGAGATTGTTATGGACAGGATCAGATATATAAAAAGATTTGCAGTAACATTTTTTGTCTTTGCTCTTGTTGTGCTTGCGTTTGCAGCAACCGTAAGAGTGAAAGCCGAAGAAACGGTTGCTGTTACGGAGATAGATTATGAAAAGAGCATTATCACTGTCAAGCTCGGAAGCGGTGATACGGAGCTGCAGATATCGGACTCGAAGCAGAAAACATGGGAGTCTGTAACCATAGAACCTGTATCGGGCACAGTTACCCTCGATATTTCATGGATACCCGTATCAAAGGATTATGTGCTCTCGCTCCGCGGAGATAAGAACAAGACTGCTGTAAAGGTAAAGATACCGAAGCAGGAAAAAACTCTTAAGGTATCATATACCGCAGCGGCAGGTGTGCTTGATATCACAGGTGATAACGGACGTACGATTGAATGGAGAAAAAAGAATTCGACAAAGTGGAAGACTTATAATCCGGCCACATTCCCTAAGACTTTGGAGGGACTTGTGAGCAAGGGTGCGACACTTATATTCAGGACCGCCCCCGTAAAAGGAAATGCAACATCTGCAGGCGTTCGTCCGGGAAAAGAAGTATCGGTAGCAATAAAGCATAAGATCGCAGCTCCGAAAATAGCGATAGATGATGAGAAGCTTACTTTTAAGTTTGCCGATAAGAATCTTGAATACAGGTTCTGTGACGAGGACGGAAAGGTACTTGACGGAGAAACCTGGAAAAAGGTACCTGCGGGAAGCGATGTTCTGATAAAGGATCTGGCTCCGCAGGTTTTGGCAAGTGACTCGGGTGACGGTAAGACAGTGGGAATCCAGTTCAGGATTCCTGCCACGGCTAAAAAGCAGGTTTCAAACAATACCACGATATTTATACCCGGTCAGACGAGACTTACCGCTGATGAGTTCAAGAGCGTAAAAATAGAGTACAAGGATCAGTCAAGCTTCCAGCTTACATTTGAGAAGGCAAGCTATACAGAACCTTATGAATACTGCATCATAAGTGCAAAGGACCAGAAAGAGGGCGTAACGATAGAAAGCTTTAACGAGATACACTGGGTTACCGTTACCGATAAGAGAGCTTTCCTGGTTGAAAAAGAAAAGAACAACGCCACAGAGGGAAGCATCATATATGTAAGGAAGAAGTCGATAAGAAAGCTTGGTATAAGCGGTTACACACTGGCTTCCACTTATAAGATGTTTACTACGGTTAATTATCCTGACAGCTGAAAGGAGGATGACTTATGAAAAAAGAAATATTAAAGAAAATATTGTCATGCTGCGCAGCTGTTTTAGCCATAGCTTTTGTTCTTATCATTGCCGGAGGCTGTGATACTGTACAGGCAGCAGATCCGAAGCCGGTCAGCATCGGCAAGATCGATTATGATGAGCTTACCCTACAGGTATATAAGAATGACAATGCGATAGTATATTTTTCAACCAACGGCAGAAAAAACTGGCTGGAGGCTGACGGCGAGATAAAGACTGACAGCACGGGAAGCTATATCGAGATGGATATCTCCTGGGTGGACCCGAAGAGCGATGTCAAGATCTACTTTAAGGGCAGCAAGGATGAGACTGCGGTGGATGTGACCATCCCTAAGATGATCAACGAATTCAGGGTCAAGTTTGACAAGGTAGCTGTGGACTTTGAGTTTGACGGTTACGGCAGCTGCAAGAAATTCATGTGGAGAAAGACCTCGGATTACAACTGGACCGAAGTGGAGTTTGACAAGAGCTCGGCGAGCTATAAAGCTTTCCTTAAGAATATCGAAAACCTGAGGTTTAAGGGCTGTAAGCTTATATTCTGCTGCATACAGACTATCGGTACCGGTGCTGCCGATCCCGGTGAGAGGCTCAGCAACGAGGTGAAGGTTACCGTACCTAAGCAGGCTGAAGCACCTCTTATCCAGTTTGATATGAAAAAACGTGCGGTAAATACCAAGGAATCCTGGGAATACTATGACGCTAAGCAGGGTAAATGGGTAAGCTGTTCTAAGAACATGGATCTTGATACTTTGGCTCCTGAGGTTTTCTCGACCGGCGGCAAAAAGGGCACGGATGTAAAGATCAAGTTCAGATTCTTTGCGACAGATAAAAAGGCGGCATCAAAAAGTACGGTGCTTTATGTACCCGGACAGAATACTGCACCCGTGATAGGGGAGAGCGGAGATGTCACTTTTGCATTTGATAAGAAAAAGCTGAAGGTTACCTTCCCGGGAGCTTCATCGAATATTCCGATAGAGTACTGTGTAGTAAAGAAGGGATATGCTTTTGATGAAAAGACGGCGGTATGGAAGACCGTTAAGAGTTCAAAGAAAGCTCTTACATTCAGTGCATCCGGTACTCCTGAAGGCAGTAAGATATATGTGAGATTTGCGGGAGCAAACATGAGCAAGGTTAAGGGAACGGATATCAGGCTTGCCTCGGCATGTGCTTATTATGAGGTTAAATGGCCCGATAAGACCTGACTTTAAAATTTAAAGATAAATAAAAAAAGAGTCGTAAGACTCTTTTTTTTGTTGGTATAAAGGTTTAGTTAAATGCGTCTTTGATGTCTTCAGCGGCGTCTTCGACAGCGTCCTTGGCGTCATCGAGAGCATCCTTAACTTCGTCAGCAGCATCCTCAGGCTTGATATTAAGAGAAACATACTCGGGTGATTCATCCTCATTCTCTTCATCCAGATCGAAGTCATCAATATCATCATCGAAATCGTCATCAGCTTCATCCTTACCGGTGAGCTTCTTGTATGCACAATATGCACCGAAGCCGGCAGCTGCAGCACCTGCTGCACCAACAACAAACTTTAAGAATTTCTTCATCTTGCTTCTCCTTTCAACTTTGACCGATATGCTTGGTCAAATCATCAGTTAGTATTATACGCTGAAAATACTAAAATGTAAAGTTAAAAAATTATGAATAGGGGATTTTTTGCTTTTTTTATTTAATGTTGACAAGAAAACACAAAACAGATATACTATTTGAGGTTTGCGATTTAGTTTGTAATAGGAGGATTGTCGGTGAACCAGACACTTAAGAAGTTTTTGAAGTATGCCCTGAACATCTTACTGATACTGGGCATCACTGTACTTACTTTACATTTATTATTTAAAGATAATGAACCGAAACAGATTTTTAATCAGATAAAAGAAGCCGATTGCAGATGGCTGGGAATAGCAGGACTGTTGATGGTAGTGTTCCTGTGCGGGGAGTCCGTACAGTTCAGGATGCTGTTTAAGGGTATGAAGCAGAAGGTGAGCATGGTAAAATGCATACTTCTCTCCAATATAGGATTCTTTTTCAGCCAGATCACTCCCGGAGCATCGGGCGGACAGCCGCTCCAGATCATATACATGACAAAGCTGGGAGTTAATGCGTTTGTATCCACGCTAGTATGTATGCTTGTAACACTGGTGTATAAGCTTGTGCTGGTAATACTGTTCTTTACGGCACTGATACTGAGACCTGCGTTAGTAGGCGGAGCCATAAGCGATGTCATCGTGTTCTTTGTTATCGGTATAGTATGCCAGCTGGCGTTCGGATCGTTCCTTTTGATATGTGTGCTTAAGCCTTCATTTGCTTCATGGATAGTGGAGACGGCTATCAAGATCGGCGCCAAGCTTAAAATTGTTAAGCGCCCCGATAAATTAAGCGAAAAAGCGGAGAATTCAATTAAGCAGTATGAGGCGGCTTCGGATTTCTTAAAGAAAAACAAGCATGTCATGGTAAAGATGGCGTTTATCACGATAGTGCAGAGAGTTGCATATTTTGCCGTTACATTCTGTGTGGCGAGAGCACTGCATATAAATAACTGCAATATAATTGATGTTATAGCACTTCAGATAGTTCTCTCTCTGGCGGTTGATATCCTGCCGATACCGGGAGCTTCAGGAGTAAACGAGATAGTATTTGTAAGACTGCAGCAGATGATCTTCGGCGGTATGGTATCTGCGGGACTGCTTCTCAACCGTGGTATCACATACTATCTGTTTGCTTTGGTAACAGGTATATTTACGCTTGTCGCACATCTGTATTTCGGTAAGATCGCCAAGGCCCGGAAAAACGGTGAAGATTCACAGGAAGATCAGGAACAGATTATATTAGAAGAAGAAAAAGCAGAGGTTTAATCCTCTGCTTTCTTTAATTTTGCAAATGATGCAAGCATTTTTTTGGTTCCTGCGGGGAAATCGACGGTTACTTCGTAATCGCGTTCGCCCTTTGTTATATCCGTGACCGTGCCGATACCGAATTTTATATGCTTTACGCGGTCGCCGAGCACATATCCCAAAGAAGCCATATCCTGTACCGGAGCACTTATGCCTTTCTGCGGCAGGGTTAGGTACGGATTGTCATTGAGTGTGACCTTCGGGTTGTAATGTCCGGCATCCTTTTCACGGAATGCGCGGCTGTGTCCGTCAAATGAGGAGCTGCTTTTGGTATAGAAAGTATCCTGTGAGCGGGCTCTCATACTTCCCGCAAATGCGGAGTTTCCGCTCAAAGTGTTCTGTCGCCCTACTGCTCCTTTTACACTCATCAGATGTCTCGGTATTTCACGGATAAACCTTGAAGGAGCGTTGAAGGCGATGTTGCCGTGCATCATCCTGGTGATGGCAGAGCTTAAATAAATATGTTTCTTTGCTCTTGTGATGGCAACATAACAAAGACGGCGTTCCTCGGCTATCTCTTCCTCAGGATTATCGGCGTCAAGTGACAGGGCGCTCGGGAATATGCCTTCCTCCATGCCTACTAAGAATACATTATTAAATTCAAGTCCCTTGGCACTGTGTATGGTCATGAGGACCACTATATCGTTGTCCCCGGAGTAGGAGTCTATATCTCCGACCAAAGCCACTTCTTCCAGGAAGCCCGAGAGAGTGGCGGCTTCGTTTTCTTCTTCGGCATTTTCTTCGTATTCGACCAACTTGTTTAAGAGTTCGTCCACGTTCTCTTTTCTTTCGTCAAGCTTATCGTCGTCATCTTCGTCCTCGAGATAATCGTAGTAATCTATAGCTTCTATCAGCTCGTCCACCACGTCTTTTAAGGATGAGATCTTTGAGAGTCTGCTTTTTAACGACTCGATAAGTGCGGTAAAGGATGTGATGCCCGACAGTGACCGCCCGAGTCCCAAGCTCTTTGAAAGCCCCGGATCCCCGCTTACCCTCAGCAGTGCTTTATATACGGATATCTCGTTTTCTTCAGCGTATGCCGATATTTTTTCCAGACTTGTCTGTCCTATACCGCGCTTGGGTATATTGATGACTCTTTTTACCGAGATATCATCGGCATTGTCCGCGATAACTCTTAAGTATGCAAGGATATCCTTTATTTCACGGCGCTGGTAGAAGTTGATGCTTCCGATGATCTTATAAGGGATATTACGGAGGATCAGTCTCTCTTCAAACAGACGTGACTGTGCATTAGTACGGTAAAGAATGGCAAAATCCTTGTATTTTGCATTGCCTTCCCTTACCTCGGAATATATCGTGTTTATGACGTCTGCGGCTTCCGCCTTGTCATCAGGATATGTGGTGTATACCGCGGGAGTACCCGGTTCGTTGGCTGTCCATAAGGTTTTTGATTTACGGCTTGTATTGTTCCTTATGACCTCGTTGGCGGCATCTAAGATACTCTTTGTTGAACGGTAATTCTGCTCTAAGCGGATTACGGTGGCATTGGGATAGTTTTCCTCAAAATCAAGGATATTCCTGATGTTTGCTCCGCGGAATTTGTAGATCGACTGGTCGTCGTCACCTACCACGCACAGGTTCTGTTCAGGATCTCCGAAGGCATTTTTACGGTCGGAGAGCAGACGTATAAGCTCAAACTGTGCTGTATTGGTATCCTGATACTCGTCCACCATTATATAATGGAAACGGTTCCTGTAGTATTCAAGTGTCTCGGGTGAGGCACGGAACAACTCGACGGCTTTAAATATCAGGTCGTCAAAATCGAGAGCGTTGTTGGCACGGAGCCTTTTCTGATACTCTGCATATACTTTTGCGTACAGTACGTAATCCGGGTCCCCGCCCGCATCCTCCCTGAAGCGCTCGGGATCGATCAGTTCGTCCTTGGCATTTGATATCACGTTTAAAAAGGTCTTGTCCTTATAACGCTTGGGGTCTAAGTTCATGCTTTTAAGGATGTCCTTCATAAGGGAGCGCTGATCGTCACGGTCATAGATGACAAAATTGGTATCAAAGCCTATCCTGTCTATAAAACGTCTTAAGAACCTTACACATGATGAGTGGAAGGTGCTGGCCCATACGGCCTCCGAGCCCGGACCGACTATGTTTGCGATACGTTCTTTGAGCTCACCGGCAGCCTTGTTTGTAAAGGTGACTGCCATTATATTATAAGGACTGACTCCGCATTCGGATATGAGGTAAGCTACACGGTGTGTAAGTACCCTGGTCTTTCCGGACCCTGCACCCGCAAGGATGAGAAGGGGACCTTCCGTGGTTTTTACGGCTTCCTGCTGCATCTCATTCAGTCCGTCCAAAATCTTGTCCATACGTGTTCCTTTCGATGAGAAATATGGGATAATTGTACTATTTTCCTCATTTTATGTCAATTTATTTTAAAAAACACTGGAAAAATAACTTGTAGTATGGTAAACTATATGTTGTGGTATTATCAAAAACAATAAATGAAAGGATGTGGAGTTTATGTGTTTTAAGTGCAGAAAGGCAGACAAGTCTAAGGTTGATATCGATGAGATCATCACAGAGTCAAAGTTAGGCGAGATCCTTAAGGAGAAGGATGACGAGCACAAGAAAAATACCGTTGTTATAGTTATCTGTATCGTTACGGCAGTTCTTGCTCTTGCAGCTATCGGCTACTTCATCTACAAGCTCGTAAAGCCCGATTATCTCAAGGATTATGAGGATGATGACGACTTTGACGATTTCGAGGACATTGATGACCTTGATGATCTTGAAGATGTTGACGCAGAAGAGGATAAGAAGGAAGAGGCTGAAGAGGAATAATTTCCTTACTTTAGCTGTATGAGGATGGGACAATGGCAGGTTCAAATTCGAACACAAAGGACATTTCAGCAGCGGTTCTTAAGAGCCTTAAGCAGATGCTTACGGAAGAAAACAATGTATATATGGTTTCTATCCTGAACAAGCTGAAGTCGACTACTTATATACAGCCCGGCGAGGTTCCCGGGATCGATCTGTATATGGATCAGGTGACGAAATTCATGGACGAGCGTTTGGAGACCATGAAGCGCCGCGGTGATGACAAGCTTCTCACCAAGACCATGATCAACAACTACACGAAGAATGACCTGCTTCCGTCCCCTAAAAAGAAGAAGTATACAAAAGATCACATGTATACTTTGCTTTTCATATACTATCTTAAGAATGTCATGCCCATGGATGACACGCGCAGCATTCTTAAGCCTCTTACCGATATGTTTTTCGGGGATAACGGTTCGATCGATATGGAGGATATCTATAAGGAGATATTCGATATCGAGTATGAGCAGTCATATTCCATCACAAGAGATGTGGTAAGAAAGTATTTCAAGTCAAAGGAGAGCTTCGAGGAAGTGAAGGACAAGAAGGAGAAGGATTTCCTTCAGGCGTTCACTTTTATCGCTATGCTCTGTTTTGATGTGTATATGAAAAAAATGATGATCGAAAAAATAATTGACGACAGTTTTTCCATAACTTCCGAAAAGAAATCTAAAAAGGAAGAAGAAGGCAAGGCTAAAAAGTCCGATTCCTCTTCAAAGAAGGAAAAGGATTAGTCGGTCTGCCTTTTAGAAGAGGGTAACGCTTATGAAGAGAAAGTATCTGATAACGGCAGTTTTACTTGTCTTAGTCCTGTCACTTTGCGGAAGGTATACTGATGCAGGTGCAGCAGGTGAATCTCCTGCAGGCACATTCAGTTTCCTTATCGGCAACAAGGAGATCAAGGACGGAGATACTATCGACTATTCCCTTTATAACAATAAGGACAGCACCCTTACCATTATCTTAAGAAATACAGAAGGTATCGCAAGCGGTACCAAGTTCGAGTGGGTTGTGAGCAACAGCAATATCATTAAGGTTAAAAGTCAGGATAATGCTACCTGCAGCGTAACCCTCGATATCATATCACCCGGATATTCAGGACTTTCGGTCACCATGACCGATCCTAAAGGAACTACCTATACGGCCGTTGCATATTGTTCCATATATGTGCCTCTCCAGTGGTCAGATAACGTATCCACGGATGAGCCCATATACAACAACCTTATGGCATCAAATGCCAACGGAAATTACGGCCTTCTTTTTGCGCAGACGGGAGACAGTGCTGAGACAAATTATACACTTCAGCTCTATACTGCTTCCTCGGCTGACCATCCCGAAGCTTCCCATTATTTAAGAAAACTGAGATACGTTAAATACGGATACAAGACCGACGATCCTTCTACAGCTGTAGATGAAACTACGCTTCCCAGTGTTGAAAGCAATGTGGCTCCCGATGACCTGGGGCCTTTTACCGCTGCCCTTAAATGGTCCACATCGGATTCGACCGTAGCGGACGTAGATACTCTTACCGGTCTTATCACGGCTAAGTCTGCGGGCTTTGCAACGATCACCGTTGAGACCAGTACGGAGAATGAACTTTTAGGGAAGAAGGATTCCTTAAGCTTTGACGTGGTAGTAGTTCCCGAAAGCTATATCAGCGGATACAATACTACCGCCGATTCGAGAAGCACGGGAGAGATAGTATGGGATTACGATTCCGTAGTGTTCCAGACCAATGCAGCTTACGCAAGCTCGCTTACCTGGCGTGTATTCCAGGGTGATGTCATCTCCAAGGCTACCGAGATCACGGACGACGTGAAAAAGGATATGGAGATAAGCGATGCCAACGGCAGGGTGGTAATTAACAACCTTAAAGCCGGTGTATATTATGTGACCGCGATCCCCGTAAAGGGCAAGGACAGCGCGACTTCATCGGAAAACTATGATGTTACCGCACCGGGCATCAATCCGCTTGCTTACATCGTGATAGTTCCTGTAAGATTCCCTGCGGACAGCCTGACATTAAGCTACTATAACCAGGATATATATGATTCGTTCGACCTGCTGGCCAATTCAAATCTTCCCGCAGGCAAGTTCCGTTTTATTTCCGACAACCCCGAGGTCGCATCGGTAAAGCCTACTGACGGCGTGATCGAGGCAAAGAGCGAAGGAAATACAAAGGTAAAGATCAATTTAAGTGACGAAGAGGGATTTGACAAGCTTTTCGGAAGCTATGCAAACGATCCCAGGATCAAATTCGACAAAACTGCCGACAAGACCAGGTCGGTTGACGTTACGGTCTATGACGGCATTGCGATAAATACATCATCGGCTACGATGACATTGGGTTCGGAGCTCCAGTTATCACTTACAGCACCGAATCCTTATCAGGGTGAGATATACTGGATCAGCAAAGATGATTCGATAGCAAGCGTTGATGATACAGGTCTGGTTACAGCCAAGAAGGTGGGCACGACCACCGTAACCGCACAGATCAATGTTGGAAGCGGTGTTACGAAGCGTGCACAGTGTACGATAAATGTAGTGGCATCCGTAAGTTCCATAAATCTTACTGCAAAAGATGACCATGTGAAGGTCGGGGAGAAGCTTACGATCAGCGCAGAGATCACTCCCAAGGTAACCGGTACGGTACTTAAGTGGACCAGTTCCGATCCTTCGGTAGCTTCGATCGCATCGACAAATGCACTTTCCATAACCATAACAGGTGAAAAATCAGGCTCCACTGTCATCACGGCAGTAAATCCGGATAACGGTGTAGTCGGGACCATGGTTATACATGTTGTATCGGGTATCACATCCATCACGCTTTCGGATCATGAGGTAACGATCCCCAAGTCGGCGGGTATCTACCAGCTGTACTGCAAATGTGAGCCTGAGCTTCCTTCAAATGAGAAGCTTACCTGGTCGAGTTCGGACAACAGGATAATCACCGTTGACCAGAACGGTAAGGTATCCATAGTAAAGCCCGGTACCGCACACATCAATGTCATGACATCAAACGGTCTGCTCGAGTCGTGTAAGTTTACCATCCTTCAGGGAATGGAAAGCATAGTGCTTGATGAGACCAACCTCGTGATGTATGTCGGACAGACATACCGTATGACATATTCGGTATTCCCGTCTACTACATCTGATACCACCTTAAAGTGGACACCTACCGATTCCAAGATCGTTACGGTTGATAATACAGGATTCTTTACAGCGAAAAATACAGGTACATGTGTAGTTACCGTTCAGGCAACGGACGGATCGGGAGTATTTACCACCTGTACCGTTACGGTTTTAAGAAACGGATCGGGACTTAAGCTCGATGTAACGGATCTTAATCTGAATGTAGGCGAAACCTATCAGCTTGAGGCACAGCTCCAGCCTGCGGATGCTACCGATACCGTGCTTTTTGAGAGCAGCAATAAAAAGATCGCGGTTGTATCTGCCGGCGGCAAGATCACTGCCAAGGGCAAAGGCAGCTGTGTAATATTTGCAAGGACTGATGCGGGAGTATCCGCATATTGTAACGTGACCGTTACCCAGCAGGTAACAGGGCTTACGGTTTCACCTGATTCGGTATCCATCGAAGTGGGCGAGACCTATGAGCTTACCGCTACGATCACCCCTTCAAATGCTTCCGACAAGGAAGTGACCTGGACCAGTGATGATACAAGCATATGTACAGTTAACGAGGAAGGTGAGATAAAGGGTATCAAAGGCGGAGCCACTCTGATCAAGTGTGTATCCGAGGATGGCGATTTCATGGCATATTCCATGGTAACAGTCATAGAGAAGGTTACAACCATCACACTTCCCGAGACGGCTGAGGTCGGTGTAGGAAAGAAGCTTAAACTGACTGCGGAAGTTTCAGGGAATACGGCTACAAATAAGAAGCTTAAATGGAAATCAAGCAAGACGTCGGTATGTAAGGTATCAAAGAGCGGTACCGTTACCGGCATTAAGGCCGGAAAGGCCAGAATATGGGCCAAAGCGACCGACGGAAGCGGTGTAAAGGCCAGCTGCGTAGTAAGAGTTATAAATGCTACTGAGGACATAGAGCTCAGTGCTTCATATGTAAGTCTGGTACAGGGTGGCAAGAAGAGGATAAAGGTTACAACATCACCTAAAAAGACCACATATTCACCTGTATGGACCACCGACAACGATAAAGTTGCCATAGTCAGCAAGAAGGGCACTATCACCGCATTAAAGGCCGGTGATTGTATAGTTAAGTGTACCGCGGGAGATAATTCGGAGATTTATGCTGTCGTATATGTGCATGTCACCACACCGGTAAGTATATCGAGTATCAATCTGACGGAGGATACGCTGGTCATGCTTACGGGAGAGACGACGGACGTACAGTATTCGGTATCACCTGCCAATTATACCGAGAGCTTCAGCTGGGCATCGGATAATCCCGCCGTAGCATCGGTTAATTCAAACGGCAAGGTAACAGCCAAGTCGGTAGGTACTGCGAAGATCACGGCACTTTCGGCATCAGGTAAGAAGAGTACCGCGACCGTCTATGTAGTAGGTTTGAGCAAGACCAAGCTTACGCTGCATCAGTATGAAAGCACTTTGATCAACCTGCAGCTTGACGGTGTCGAGTCAGGCAAGGTTAAGGTAAGCTGGGATACCGCAAACCAGAGCATAGCGGAAGTTAAGAACGGTAAGGTTACCGGTAAGGCACTCGGCAAGACCGTCGTATATGCGAAGGTAAACGGAAGAGCGCTGGCTTGTACGGTCAGTGTCATAAAAAATTAGTTTAGGAATAAAGTAGTTTAGGGTCGGGTACCATTAACAGACTGTATGTACGCGGAGTACGGGGATATTTCCCGGGACACACATCAAAGAGTGTCCCGGAAAACACCCCGTACCCCGCTTTTTGATGGTTGGGTATTAATGGTACCCGACCCGGAAACTAAGTTAAATTTGTTGATTAATGGTACCTTCCCAGAGACTAATTTCAATCTGTTAATTTTATGATCTCTGACCGTAGGGGAGGATGAAAAAAGAAAAAGAGTATAACAAAAGCCCGATTGCAAAATATGTTTGGAATCGGGCTTAAATTATATTCTTTTATGGATAGTTATATTAGTCAAAATTTTTATTGTAGAAGTCGTCAAGCAGGCTGTCTACGTAGTCGTCATCGAGACGCCCGAATACTTTTTCAAGTTCCTGCTTCATTTTAGCGGTACGGTCAAGATAGAGGATCTCTTCGCTGGTGCCGTCTTCACCGCTTAGTCTGCCCTGTGTCATTATGTCCTTATGTCTTTCCATGTAGGCATTGATATCGGCGGTGAGCTTTTCTTCAGCGGCAACCTGTGCACCGGCTTTCTTGGAACGCTTGAAAGCACCGATACCGACTCCTATGGCAGCGCCGCCAAGTGCGAAGAATACGATGAGTGAAAGTACCTGGCCCCTGAAGAGGTTTATCACACCTATCATGTTAAGGAATGTGAATATTACTACCGCTATACCGATTATAAGGAAGGTGTAGCCGGTGGAATAGTAGTCGCTTGCCTTATCGGATTGTGACTGGTATACGCCTGCGGGCTTATATTTTTGTACTTCGTCGACTGCTTTAAACATCTCCTCGAAGTCCTTGCCGGATATACCTGCGGCTTTGAGCTTTTCCAGATCCTCGAGACTGTCTATATGGATGCCTTTTGTTATATCACCGTTTTCACCCTCCAAAGTTTCTACGGATAAAGCAGCATCATCTGCATCTCCGGCTTCTTTATCGGGATGGCTTTCAACTGTGACAAATGCCATAAATTCGGATTTAGCTTTTTTCAGGTCTTCTTTTTTGACAAAAACCTTATAATTGTTTTCTTCGGGATCGTATTTTGATTCTGCCTCGATACCGGAGTATTTGAGATAAGAAAGGAATTTCTCGGATGTGGGTTCATCTCCGAGCACACACAGTCTCTCTTTATCAATAATATCGGAAAGGCTGTCAACTAAGTCTGCACCGCAGTCGGCACACTTTTTGATCCCTTCGCGGTATTCGTTTTTACAAATGGGACACCAGGGCATATGTTACCTCCTAAAAATGATACTACGGATTGCTCCGCTTTTATAAGCTTCCGCATTCCATAATCATGATACTACGGATTGCTCCGCTTTAACAAGCTGTCGCAATCCATAATCATGATACTACGGATTGCTCCGCTTTAACAAGCTGTCGCAATCCTACAACCACCTCGAATCTCGCGATTTTCAGGAAAATCGCTTCTTCTCGGTGTTTGTGCGCTCGTAAGGATTCATATCTGCTTACAAGCAAGCTTGCAGAAGATATGAATTATACTCGCTTAGTATCATTATATCGATTTTCGATCATTTTTCAATAATAAAATAAAATTCGCTTTAAAATATTTCTTATATGTGGTAGAATTATAATGATGTAATGTAGGTTGACATAAGTACGTTTTCGAGCAAAAACAGACCGGATCCGGTATCCGGGAGGAGGTTTCCATGAAATTAAAAACCAAGCTTCTTCTTATGGCATTGATGCCCATGATCCTTATGATCGTTATTATAGCCGGGATACTGCTCATAGAAATCCCTGCCCTTAACGGAAGCAGCGCCGAAGAGGGCCTAAAAACTGCGGCTTATTCTGTTTCTGCGGGCCTTAATGCCATGGACGGTGATTTTAAGGTGACGAGGGGACAGCTTTTTAAGGGAAACACTGTTTTTGCTAACGATAATGCTCTTTTTACCGAGATTAACGAAAAGACCGGTGCTGAGATCGTGCTTTTCTACGGTATCGATTCTTATGCAACAACCATAAAGGATTCTGAAGGCAATTATGTAAAAAAGCTTACGGCAGATGAACAGACCGTTGATACTGTAAAAAGCATGGACGGCTACCTCTTTGACAGAAATGCCGAATATGCGGACTGCAAGTACTATGGGTGCTATGTGCCTCTGAAACAGGGCAGTTCAGGCGTAAATGTAGGTATGATATTTGTCGGCATTCCCAAAAACAATGTAAGAAAGGGAATGTTCATAGGACTCATTATTTCTGCAGTATTGGTAATTGCGGTGATTGTGGTGTCCGTGATCATTACGCTCAGAGATGCCAAGCGGCTTGTAAAAGCAGTGGTATCCTGCAATAAGGCGGCTGAGAGACTGGCATCCGGAGAGCTTGATGTCCGGGTGGATGACGATACATTGAAGAGAGACGATGAACTCGGCATGCTCGGCAAATCCAATGCCAAGCTGGCTGATACGTTAAGAGACATAGTTTCTGAAGCTAAGCATTGTACGGCTGAACTGGGTGAGGCTTCCGCCAATCTTAAGAAGGTATCCATGGACAGTACCGTGGCTATCAGAAATGTCAAGACATCCGTCAATGAGATCAACAGGGCTACTTCGTCACAGGCTGAGGATACCGAGACGGCATCCGAGCATGTGGGCGTTATAAGCAATGCGATAAATGATACTGCTACCGAGGTAGAGAATCTTGATGCCAATTCCGAGGCTATGAAGAACAAGAGTGCCGAGGCACTTGCTATCTTAGAGGATTTGAAACAGATAACGGATGAGGCAGGATCAGCCATACAGGTTATTTATGATCAGACTAACAAGACCAACAGTTCTGCAAAGTCGATTGAAGAGGCGGTCAACCTGATCTCGGATATTGCCAACCAGACCAACCTGCTTTCGCTTAACGCTTCCATAGAGGCGGCGCGTGCAGGCGAGGCCGGCCAGGGATTTGCGGTAGTTGCTACAGAGATATCTGCTCTGGCTGAACAGACCAACAACTCTGCACATACGATCCAGGGTATCATTGCTTCGCTGATGAATGATTCGAACAGTGCGGTCGAGACTATGGACAAGGTAAAAGAGATCATCATCAAACAGAATGATAATGTAGTAAGGACCGTTAATATATTTAACGAGCTTGAGGAAAACATCAACATCACGGTTGAGACTTCGGGCAAGATATCTGAAGAGGTTAAGGCTCTGGGCGAGGCCAGAAATGTGGTTGAGGAAGCTCTGCACAATCTGTCGGCAGTGGCAGTGGAGAATGCTGCGGGGACCGAGGAGACTTCAGCCAGCATGGACAAGGTCGGCAGCGTGATCAATAAGGTTTCGGCTGCAGCCATGAGTCTGTCAAATATGTCTGAAAGACTGGATATGACTATGTCAGCCTTTAATTTAGACGAATAAAAGTATGATAGTATTAAGGCTTCCCCTTGAGTGGAGGTTGTCTGCGTAGCAGACTTGATGAGGTGTAATATGAGAAAACTTGCGTTATCAGATGAAATACTCATGAGCGTGGATAAGTCCGCACGTTACATCGGACATGAGGTTAATGCGATATATAAAGATCTGGACAAGATAGATATCCGTTTCTGCATGTGCTTCCCTGATGTTTATGAAGTCGGGATGTCACATATAGGCATACAGATCCTGTATGAGATGTTTAACAGGAGAGAGGATACCTATTGTGAGAGAACCTACTCACCCTGGCCGGATCTGGATAAGATAATGAGGGAAAAACATATCCCTCTTTTTTCTATGGAAATGCAGGATCCTATAAAGGACTTTGATTTTCTGGGTATAACTCTTCAATATGAGATGTGTTATACAAATGTTCTGCAGATACTTGATCTATCACAGATCCCGATCCTTGCCAAGGACAGGACATGGGATGACCCGATAGTTATAGGCGGCGGTCCCTGTACATATAATCCCGAGCCTTTGGCCGATTTCTTTGATATTTTCTATATAGGTGAGGGCGAGACCGTGTATGACCAGCTGCTTGATACCTATAAGGAGTACAGAAAAGCAGGCAGGTCCAGACATGATTTTCTGGTAGCGGCATCACGTATCGAAGGGCTTTATATCCCTGAACTCTATGAGGTTACCTATAATGAGGATGGTACGTTAAAGAGCTTTACTCCTACAGAGGGAGCTCCGGCTTCCGTTAAACGTCAGGTCGTAGCGGACATGAGTGATACCGTATACCCTGAAAAGCCTGTAGTGCCTTATATCAGGGCCGTGCAGGACAGAGTGGCGTTAGAGATACAGCGCGGCTGCATTAGAGGCTGCCGTTTCTGTCAGGCGGGCATGATTTACAGGCCTTTACGAGAGAGAAGCCTGGAGTTCCTGGAAAAATATGCTTTAGCCATGATCAATTCGACAGGTTATGAGGAGATCACTCTTTGTTCATTGAGCTCAAGTGATTATACAAAGCTTGCAGAACTTATGGACTTCCTGATCAATGAGATGGGCAAGAGAAGAATTAATATCTCATTGCCTTCTCTCCGTATTGATGCATTTTCGCTCGATGTTATGAGCAGGGTACAGGACGTAAGGAAGAGCAGTATCACGTTTGCTCCCGAGGCAGGTACCCAGCGTATGAGGGATATCATTAATAAGGGTCTGGATGAGGAGACCATACTTAACGGTGCATCTGAAGCCTTTAAAGCAGGATGGGACAAGGTTAAGCTTTATTTCATGCTCGGCCAGCCTTTTGAGCTGGACAGCGATGTTGAGGGCATACCGCACCTCGCCGACAAGATAGCGATGGCGTTTTATGATACCGTACCCAAGTCCGAAAGACGCGGCAAGGTACAGGTTACCATAAGTACTTCCTATTTTGTTCCGAAGCCTTTTACCCCGTTCCAGTGGGCGGCTCAGATCACACCTGAGGAATACTTGAGACGTAAGTCCCTGCTTATGGATACTTTAAAGCAGGAGCACAATTACAAGAGTATAAAATACAACTGGCATGACAGCAATACTTCCATTCTTGAAGGTCTTTTGGCACGCGGTGACAGACGTGTCGGAAAGGTGATCTTAGAGGCTTATAAGGATGGCTGCATCTTTGACGCATGGACGGATTATTTTAATATGTCCAAGTGGGAGAAGGCTATCGAGCGTGCAGGCATAGATATGGATTTCTATACCACGAGGGAGAGAAGCACGGATGAGCTTCTTCCGTGGGATTTCATAGATACGGGTATGACCAAGGCTTTCATGAAGCGTGAGTATGATAAAGCCCGCAAGGGCCTTACCACCAAGAACTGCCGTGAGGGCTGCGGCGGATGCGGATGCAACTCCTGGACTACCGGTGTCTGTATTGAGGCTTAAAACTATAGTTACCGGCCGGGCGAAGCATCGGTTACGGTATAAAACCCGTCTTCGCTAACTGCAGGGATATGCGGACGGTTTTTTCCATCCCTGCGCTAAGGACGCTCGCAACCGTGCGTCCGCTTTGATAACCGGACGCACTTGGGCTTCGCTCAAAAACCGATTTGGTTAATCGGTTTTTGCCTTGCTGCTGGATGTCAAAACCGTAGCATATCCTCTGCACGCTTTATGGTTTTATCCCGTAACCGATGCTCTGCCCGGCCTGGTGCAGATAAAAGGTGTTCTGTCTGGTCTGATGTAAACAAACGGTGTTACATTCGGCCTGATGTAAAGAGAAATTACATATGTTATTCTGAGGAGATTTAGCTCCGAAGAATCTTGAGACACATATAATTAAGGGGAAGTAAAGATGATATTTAGAATCAGATTTGCAAAATACGGAGTAGTCAAGTTCATAGGACACCTTGATGTCATGAGGTATTTTCAGAAGGCGGTCAGACGCTCGGGACTTCCGATAAAATATTCCCAGGGTTTTAACCCGCACCAGCTCATGGTTTTTGCACAGCCGCTCGGCGTAGGTGTTACCAGTGACGGTGAATACATGGATATAGAGACCGAGGACAATGATTTTGAAGGAAATTCGTTAAATGCTGAGCGGGTAAGAGAGATTCTCGGCGGTGCTCTGACAGAGGGCTTTGAGATAGTTTCGATAAGGGAGATCCCCTGGATCGAGGGTACGAAGCATCCCGAGAATGCGATGGCACTGGTTAAGGGCGCAGATTATATCATGTCTCTGAAAGACGGTTATGAGCTGCATCCGAATAATGAAGATGCTAAAGCCTTAGATGCCAGACTTAAGGAGTTCCTTGAGAAGGATACCATCACGGTCAGCAAGAAATCAAAGTCCGGAGAGCGCGACATGGATATCAGACCGTATATATATGAAGCGGCAGTTGTGGATAATTCAGAAATCCCGGATTTTATGTATGCAGATAAAAAGTCAGAGACGGATGATAAAACATGTTTCGGAACGGTCCATGCGGATGTTTACGCTCCCGGTATCAGATTTTTCTTCAGACTCTCAGCCGGCAGCGAAGTGAACATCAAGCCCGAGCTTGTGCTTGATGCTTTCCTTGAGTTCTGCGGTCTTGAACATGATGAGTTTGCTTTCCAGATACACAGAGCCAACATGTATTCGGATGTCGGAGCTGTACTCGGGTTATGATCATCAGATGATTTAAGGAGCAATAATGAGTAATTCGATTGTTATCGTAAGAAGTGACAATAAAATAATCACAGCGCTTTTTCATGAGAGGGAGCTGGTGACCATAGGGATTGAAGCGGAAGAGAAAAAGCCGCGGGTCGGAGATATTTATATCGGCCGAATCCGGAATATAGTCAAAAATATAAACGGTGCATTTGTGGAGATAGCAGATAAGGAAGTTTGCTATCTTCCTTTATCTGAAAACATGTCTCCGGTTTTTTGCGACGGAAAGGAACGCAGGTCGGCGGATGAATGTAAAACAGATGTTGCAAACGGAGTAAAGGGTGAAAAGGTATTGAACAGCAGGCCTTTGAGGATCGGTGACGAACTGCTGGTACAGATAGCCAAGGATACCGCAAAAAGCAAAGCTCCGCTTGCTACAGCGGATATAAACCTTACCGGACGTTATGTGGTGCTTGTAAAGGGAAAATCAACTATAGGCGTATCAAGCAAGATAACGGTTGATTCCGAAAGAGACAGACTTAAAAATCTGGTAAGGGCTTATCTGGAAAATGATCTCGGTTTTATAGTCCGGACGAATGCCGTTACTGCCAAGGATGAAGATATCACAGCTGAGATTGAGTCTCTTAAGGAACAATATAAGACATTAACAACAAAAAAAGTACATGGACTTTGCTTTACAAAAGTATACTCAGCTCCATCCTCGTATATCCTGGAGGTAAGAGACGGGTACTCATATGAGATAGACAGCATCAGGACCGATGATAAGGAGATATATGAAAGTCTTAAAGAGTATATGTCCCTGTATTCAAAGGAAGAACTGAAAAAGCTTGAGCTGTATGAGGATAAAAACATATCTCTTTCCGTCCTGTACGGGCTTGAAGGTAAGCTTCAAAAAGCTCTTTCGGATAAAGTATGGCTTGATTCGGGTGCGTATCTTGTGATACAGCCGACGGAAGCACTTGTGTCGATAGATGTAAATACCGGGAAAGCCATAGCGGGAAAGCAGAATACCGAGGAGACTTTTTTTAAGGTAAACTGTGAAGCGGCTGTTGAGATAGCTGCCCAGCTTCGCTTAAGGAACCTTTCGGGGATCATCATAGTGGATTTTATAGACATGAAGGAAGAGGAACACAGAAAACAGCTGCTTGCCTTATTAAAAGAAGAAATAGCCAAAGATCATATTACTACAAGGCTGATCGATATGACCCCGTTGGGACTTGTTGAGCTTACCCGTCAAAGGATCAGAAAACCTATACATGAGAGTGACAGTTACATTACAAGATAATTCATTGTATAAATATAATCCTCTGTTATAATGATATACAATTATTATTATAACGGAGGTATTTTTGTGAATAACTTTAATTTCTACTCACCTACATATTTTGCATTCGGAAAAGACGGAGAAAATCAGGCGGGAAGCCTTGTTAAGCGTTTCGGCGGAACTAAGGTGCTGATCCACTACGGCGGGGGAAGTGTAGTTCGTTCAGGGCTGTTGGACAGGGTAAAGGCATCCCTTAATGCAGAGGGTATAAGCTTTGTCGAACTGGGCGGTGTAAAGCCCAATCCCCGCAGCGGTCTCGTATATGAGGGCATAAACTTAAGCAGAAAGGAAAATGTTGATTTTATCCTGGCAGTGGGCGGCGGAAGCACCATCGATTCATCCAAGGCTATCGCAGCAGGCACTATATATGACGGCGATTTCTGGGATTTCTACAGCGGAAAGTGGATAGAGAAGGCTCTGCCAGTAGGTACCATTCTTACCATAGCGGCAGCGGGAAGCGAGGGCAGCCCTGATTCGGTTATCACAAAAGAGGAAGGCATGTTCAAACGCGGTGCAAGCGGTGATGCTATAAGACCGAAGTTCAGTATACTTAATCCCGCACTTACCCAGACTCTTCCTCCTTATCAGTCTGCAGCAGGTATCACGGATATCATGGCACATCTTTATGAGAGATATCTTACCAATACAACAGAGGTTGAGGTTACCGACAGACTTATCGAGGCACTGCTTCTTACCATGAAGCATGAAGGTCCCAGAGTCATTGAGAATCCCGACAACTACGAAGCAAGGGCCAATATCATGTGGGCAGGTATGATGGCTCATAACAATTCATGCGGTGTAGGACGTTCCCAGGACTGGAACAGCCACAATATCGAACATGAGCTCTCGGCACTTTATGACTGTGCGCACGGTGCAGGTCTTGCAGTGACCATGCCGGCTGTATTTAAATATGTTATGAATCATAATGTTATGCGTTTTGCGCAGGTAGCTGTCCGTGTATGGGGCTGCAGCATGGATTTTGAACATCCTGAGGTTACAGCTCTTGAGGGTATAAATGCATTTGCGGCATTCCTTAAGTCGATCGGTATGCCCGCTAATTTCGCAGAGCTCGGTGCAAAAGAGGAGGATATCCCCCAGCTTGTTGAGACACTCTGCTGCGGAGACGGAAGAAACGGAAGCATTTCGGGATTTGTGACACTGGATAAGGAAGACTGTACTAAGATATATAAGATGATGGTATAAACGGGGGAGTAAAGACATGAGAGAAGCGTTATTTATCGGGGGAACCGGAACTATAAGCATGGCTATCACAAGAAGCCTTGCTAATAATAATGAGTGGCATCTGACTTTACTTAACCGCGGAAACCGTAAGGCGGATATACCTAAAGGTGTGGATGTCATAAATGTGGATATCAACGATGAAGCGACAGCAGCAAAGGTGCTGGAAGATAAAAGATTTGACACCGTATGTGATTTCATAGGTTTTGTGCCCGGTCAGCTTGAAAGGGATTACAGACTTTTTAAGGGTAAGGTTAAGCAGTTCATGTATATCAGTTCTGCTTCGGCATATAATAAGCTTCCGGCCGACTACCGTATCACCGAAGGAACGGCGCTGGCCAATCCTTATTGGGAGTACTCGAGAAACAAGATAGCATGCGAGGACTTTCTTATGAAGATATACAGGGAGGAAGGGTTCCCTGTTACCATCATCAGGCCCAGCCATACATATGACGAGCGTTCCATACCTATGGGAGTGCATGGCAGCAAGGGCAGTTTCCAGGTTATAAAGCGTATGCTGGAAGGTAAGCCCGTAATAGTACATGGTGATGGCACATCTCTTTGGACCATGACATTTAACGAGGATTTCGCAAAGGGCTTTATCGGGCTTATGGGCAATCCCCATGCGATAGGTGAGGCTTTCCAGATCACAAACGACGAAACCCTTACATGGAACCAGATTTATAAGACTATTGCGGATGCTCTTAATGTGGAATATAAGCCGTACTATGTTTCATCGTATTTCCTGGCCAAGGTCGGAGCTAAGTACGATCTTCTCGGCGGACTTATAGGAGACAAGTCGAATTCAGTGGTTTTTGATAACTCGAAGTTAAAGAAAGCGGTACCCGGATTTGCTCCTTCCATACGTTTTGAAGAGGGAGTGGGACGATGCATAAAGTATATCTTTTCGCATCCCGAGTGTCAGGTTGAGGATCCCGAGTTTGATAAGTGGTGTGACAGCATAATAGAAGCGCTGGATAAGGCTGCGGAAAATATTTAAAAACAATATGATATCATGACAGGACGGAGTCATTTATGGCTCCGTTTTGTTTGTTTTCGGGCGATAAAAATATTGAAAATCAGATGATTTTGTGATAGATTTTTATATCAGATAGATTTATCGGGATAAGCGGGGTAATCATGAAAAAGAACAGACTTAATAAAATACTGGGTGTGCTTTTAGCCGTAGCATTATCTTTATCCGGCGGGTTTTTTACCGGACTTGAGATGAACGTTACAGTTCAGGCAGAGGCAGCCACACAGAAGATAAGCGCTAAGAAAAAGACGGTGGAAGCCGGAAAGACTTTCAAGCTTAAGATAAAGAATGCCAAGGGTAAATATACCTGGGAAAGCAGCAACAGAAAGGTGGCAAAGGTTAAGACCAAGTCGGGTAAGTCTGTCAAAATAGTGGCAGTAAAAGCCGGAAAGGCAACCATTACCGCTAAAAGAGGCTCGACGAAGTTCAAATGTACCGTTACCGTAAAGGAAAAGCAAGGCAGTGGAAGTACCGTTACAGCCACTCCTACACCTACGGCCGAGCCGACACCTGAAGTTATAATGGAGCATTCGGTAAGTTCCGATTCTTCGACAGTGTTAAATATTGCTGTCGGGAAAAGCATGCAGCTTAAGTTTCCGGCAAAAGAAGTAAGAAGATTTTATGTACATGATGCGGATAAGCAGTATGTGGATGTGACAGAGGACGGCCTTGTGACTGCGAAGGCAGGAGAGGGCCGGACAGTCACCATACATATAGAGAGTAAGGATTACAACAATTACCACTGCAAGGTAAATATCTTAAAATCCGGCAGCAAGGTTGAAAATCCTACCACGCAGCCTACAGTGCAGCCGACATCTGTGGTAACGACAGTGCCTACATATGTACCGGTGCCTACGGCAACGACAGTACCTACATATGTGCCTGTACCTACAGTAACATCTGCGCCTACATATGTACCCGTACCCACAGCTACACCTGTACCCACGGTAACAGAGGCGCCTACGACTACACCTGCACCCACTGTAACAGAGGTACCGACAACTACACCTGAGCCTACTGTAACCGAGGCACCTACGACTACACCTGCACCTACTGTAACCGAGGCACCGACCGCAACACCGGAGCCCACTGCCACAGAGGCACCCACCTCTACGCCGGAGCCTTCAGGCAAGGGAGATCTGAACGGGGAACGTTACGATCCGGCTAAGCTTTCGGCAACTGTTTCACTCGGTTCCACATACGGACTTCTTTCACCTCATACCCGAGAGGCATATCAGAAGCATCTGGAATACAGTATAGAAGATGAGAGGGGATTTATCAAAGCATGCAGGGATGCTCTTGAGCACGGAGCAGAGTCATTTACCATTACTTTCAGAGGTTATGACTGCGATCACTGGTGGAATATTTTCTGCGAGAAGCTGAACAATCAGAGTGAGCTGTCGGGATATACCGCAAACGGATATACTGCAAGTCTTGACGACAGGAATCATAAGATCACCATCAGACCGCAGTATAAGGATGCATGGAAGGCCATAATATATCTCCGATATGACGGATATGAGACGGACGATGACATCAAAAAGCTCTTAAATGCAGCTATCTCCCTTGCGCAGGAAGCTATAGATTCCAAGGGGAATAATGCATACGACGTCCTTTTATATGTTAACAACAGGATATGTTCCATGACTACATATTCGAGCCCCATTCCTACAGAGCATGACTGTCCCCAGAGAGATGCCACCGGAGTGTTCTACTGCGGTGACGGTGTATGCGAGTCTTATACTGCAGCCATGAGGATGATCCTTAATGTTTTAGGACTTGAGAACGATACGATAGTAAACAAGAAGGGCAGCCACATATGGAACCGTGTGCTTTTGGACGGGACATGGTACCATATAGATGTTACATGGAACGATGTGGAAAAACTGGGAGGCGGTTTCTACAATTCCTACTTTATGCTTACGGAAACGGAACTTTTAAGCAAGAACAGCTCGTCAAAAGACCCGCTTGCACATTCGTGGTACAACCTTTACTACAGGTAAAAAAATAACTTGCTTTATCCTGCAAGTGCTGATAAAATAGAAACGTATTTGTATAATGCTTAGAGCGGTCGCAAAACTACCGCGGAAAGGAAGAAAAAATGGGTATCTACGATATACCGAAGTTCGATGAACTTGTAAAAGGAAATTCATATGTTGGACGTGGAATCATAGTCGGAAAAAGTGCCGACGCTAAAAAAGCAGTGACTGCATACTTTATCATGGGACGCAGCACCAATTCAAGAAACCGTGTATTTATCGAGACACCCGACGGCATCATCATTAAGCCGTTCGATCCTTCAAAGCTGGAGGATCCTTCACTTGTTATCTATTCCCCGGTACGCGAGTTTAAAAACTATATGATAGTTACAAACGGCGACCAGACCGATACTGTATATAAGGTATTGGAGAAGTGGGAGTCCACATTCGCTCTTAACCCCATCCAGGTTGTAGATATGAGCTATGCATTCGAGGTAGGTCTTTCCGCTCGTGAGTTCGAGCCCGACGGCCCCAACTGGACACCCCGTATCAGCGCTATGCTGAGCTTCCTTAAGGCAAACGATTTCACATATAAGATGAGCATCTTAAAGAGTGCTGATGCCGAAGGAAGTACATGCAACAGATATACCTTTAATTACAACGCTGTTGCAGGACTCGGACATTTCATCCATACTTACAATCATGACGGCAATCCTATCCCTACATTTACAGGCGAGCCTGAGAGAGTAGCGGTTCCCGATGATATCGATGAGTACACCGAGACCATCTGGAACGGACTTGATGAGAACAATAAGGTATCTCTTTATGTTGCATATGTTGACCTTGCAACAGGCCAGAAAGAGACCAGGATCATAAATAAGAACAAATAACAGTAACGCAAGAATAATACAGAATGGAGACAGAACAATGACCAGATTTGAATTAAAGTACGGTTGTAATCCCAACCAGAAGCCGGCTGAAATCTATATGGAGAACGGAGCAGAGCTTCCCATCGAGATCCTTAACGGACGTCCCGGCTATATCAATTTCCTTGATGCATTTAATTCATGGCAGCTTGTAAAAGAGCTTAAGGAAGCTACAGGCAAGTGCTGTGCAACATCATTTAAGCATGTATCACCTACTTCCGCAGCTGTAGGCAACAAGCTCAGCGATAAGTTAAAGAAGGCAGTTTTCGTTGACGATATCGAAGGCCTTGACGATTCACCTTTAGCATGTGCTTATGCAAGAGCAAGAGGAACCGACAGAATGTCTTCATTCGGTGATTTTATAGCATTATCGGATGTATGTGACCTTACCACAGCCAAGATCATCAAGCGTGAGGTTTCCGACGGTATCATCGCTCCCGGTTATACAGATGAAGCTTTAGAGCTTTTGAAGTCCAAGCGTAAGGGCGGTTACAACGTGATCAAGATCGATCCGAACTATATCCCCGAAGTACAGGAGAAGAAGCAGGTATTCGGCATCACATTCGAGCAGGGAAGAAATAACTTCAAGATCGATAACGAGCTTTTAGGCAACATCGTTACAGAGAACAAGAATCTGACAGATGATGCACGTACCAATCTTATCATAAGCCTTATCACATTAAAGTATACACAGTCCAATTCAGTATGCTTTGCAGCAGACGGACAGGCTATAGGCGTTGGCGCAGGTCAGCAGTCGAGAGTTCATTGTACAAGACTTGCAGGCAACAAGGCAGATAACTGGAACCTCCGTCAGTGGGACAGAATCCTTAACCTTCCTTTCCTTGATTCGATCGGACGTCCCGACAGGGATAATGTAATAGATCAGTATATTACAGGTGAGGGCGAGGATGTTGCAGCAGACAGCAACTGGCAGCAGTACTTCACCAAGCAGCCTGCACCTCTTACAAAAGAGGAGAAGCAGGCATACCTTGATACTATTTCTGGTGTTGCACTCGGAAGCGATGCATTCTTCCCGTTCAGTGACAATATCGACCGTGCTAAAAAGAGCGGTGTAACATATATCGCTGAACCCGGCGGATCGGTAAGGGATGACCTCGTGATAGGTAAATGTAACGAGTACGGCATGGTAATGTGCTTTACAGGAATGAGACTTTTCCATCATTGATCTTCAGATCGATAAAAAGGTTAACGGAGCAGAAATGATCAAAAAGGCATTTATAGTTTTATCAAAGTTTACTGCCGCCTTTATGGCGGCAGTACTTATATCGGGACTCTGCATTTCATCATATAATGTTAAGGCCGCTACTTCGGCAGACAATAAGCAGAGTTATCCGATAGCTGCAGTGGACAGGCTGGCAAAAAGAGTTAAGAAGGCTGACACTCTGTACAGCTCAAAAGGCAATGTGCTGAAATCCGTAAAAGCGGACGAGGCTGAAAAAACCTATACCGCATGGGATGAGAATTATACCGCAAAGGAGCTCAGGCTCATGAGCTGCATCATATACTGTGAAGCTGGAAATATGAGCGATGAGGCCAGGATCGCCGTGGCAAATGTTATCATCAACAGGGCGAATGACACATCCGACTGGGGTCACGTGAGCACCATAAAAGAAGTAATATATGACGATTACTGGGGCGTTCAGTTTTCTCCCACAAAGGGAAATCCGAGTTCCCTTGATAAGGCCATGGATATTTACGATCATCTTGAGGATTATGAGGGTAAGTGGCAGTACAGACAGATGATGGACAGTATCTCATCGACCAAGAAAGCTTTCTGCGGGGAAAAGACCGTTCCCGACAGCTTTATGTTTTTTAACAGCCATATTTCTTCATCAAAGGAGAAATGTGAGGCCAAAGGGAAAAGCTATAAGATAATAGACAGCCATATATATTTTTAAGAGAGGCAGCATATGAGTGACGTTTTATCGGGACTTGAGTCCATGGGACTCGGGAACCTGAGCAATATCGAACTTTTTAATGACAAAAAGCAAAAGGCCGACGAAGAAAAGAAGAAGGCCGAAAAAGCCAAAGAGGTTAAGGAACTTGAAGAAAAAGACCTTATCTACCTGAAAAATGTGGAATGCCCCTGCTGCGGAAAAGAGTTTAAAGAGCGTGCCATCCGTCCGGGAAAGGCCAGGATGATATCGCAGGATACGGACTTAAGACCCAGATACAAAGAGCTTGATACCATGAAATATAATGTTACGGCATGTCCCGTATGCGGATATGCGGCTCTCACAAGGGATTTCACACATCTTTCATCCGGTCAGGCCAGGCTTGTCAAAGAAAAGATCAGCGTGAACTTTACCGGTCTTAAATATGACGGCGATACATATTCGTATGATGAGGCCATAGCAAGAGGCAAGCTTGCTCTTGTCAGCACTGTGGTAAAAAGAGGTAAGATAAGCGAGAGGGCGTATATCTGCCTGACTCTGGGCTGGCTTACACGAGGAAAAGCTGAGAGTATCGCCGAGGATGTGCCCGGCAGGGAAGCTATGATGAGCCGGTTTTCCGAAGAAGAAAACGGATATCTTTTAAAGGCTGCCGAAGGTTTTACCGAGGCATTGCTTAAAGAAAGCTTTCCCATATGCGGTCTTGATGAATACACATTCTTCTATCTTTTGAGCGCGCTTGATTATGAGACGGGAAGATATAACGATGCTTTGAAATTTGTAGAAAAAATCCTTATCAACAGAGCTGTAAGCGAGAGGATAAAGGATAAGGCCAGACGTATCAAAGAAGCTATAAGCGAGATAAGATCGTCGGAAAAATAAAAATCTGGAGGAAACAGTATGGACGAACAATTATATGCCATTCCGGTCAATGACGCATTTAATGAGGATTCAGAATGCCCCGTGTGTTCCATGTACGCATCACTTGAAAAAAATGCCATAGAGTTTACTATGGGACCTTCCTATATGGAAGATGATGTCCGCATGGAGACCAATGAGGTGGGATTCTGCGCCAAGCATGTAGAGCTGATGTACGGCAACCAGAACCGTTTGGGACTCGGACTTATGCTTCATACCCATATGCAGAACCTGATCAAAGAGACTGAGAAGGCTCAGAAAAAAGGCCGCAGCAGCGGAGGCGGACTTTTTAAGAAGAACACGGAAGGTTCTGCAGTGTCGGCATATATGCGCCAGCTCGGAAAAAGCTGCTATATCTGCGACCGTATCACCAGGATATTTGACAGATATATAGATACTGTTTTCTATCTTTATGAAAAGGATTCCGCTTTTAAGACCAAATTTGACTCATCAAAGGGCTTCTGTGTAAATCATTACGCAGTCCTTTATGATGCTGCGGACGCACATATGAGCGGCGGCGCATTAAAGGATTTTACGGCGAAGCTTGACAAGCTCTTCTTAGAGAATATGAAGCGTGTCTGTGATGATGTTGAGTGGTATACCGACAAGTTCGATTACAGGAATGTCGATGCTCCCTGGAAGAATTCCAAAGACGCTTTAGTCAGGGCTATCAAGAAGCTGGACAGCATCGAATTGCAATTGTAAAAAAAACATAAAATATGAAAAAAGTGCTTGCAATTTTTATAAATCGTGGTATTATATCATGTAGTTGATTAGCACTCAAAAATGTAGAGTGCTAACAAGATGAATAAACAGGAGGCGTTAGTCATGAAGTTAAGACCTTTAGGTGACAAAATTGTTTTAAAGCAGCTTGAAGCTGAAGAAACTACCAAATCAGGTATCATTCTTACTCCCAAGGCACAGGAGAAGCCCCAGCAGGCTGAGGTTATCGCAGTAGGCCCCGGCGGAGTTATCGACGGTAAAGAAGTAAAGATGCAGGTTAAGGTTGGAGAGAAGGTTATCTACTCCAAGTATGCAGGAACCGAAGTTAAGCTTGACGGCGAAGAGTATATCATTGTTAAGCAGAACGATGTTATCGCAGTAGTTGAATAATACAGATTTTTCGAATTTCAAAAGAGTAAACAAAGGAGATGTCAAAAATGGCAAAAGAGATCAAGAACGGCACAGAAGCAAGAACCTCTCTGTGCAACGGTGTAAATAAATTGGCAGATACAGTTAAGGTTACATTAGGACCTAAGGGAAGAAACGTTATCCTTGACAAGTCTTACGGCTCACCCCTCATCACAAACGACGGTGTTACCATCGCTAAGGAGATTGAGCTTGAGGATTCATTTGAGAACATGGGTGCTCAGATCGTTAAGGAAGTAGCTACAAAGACAAATGATGTAGCAGGTGACGGTACCACTACAGCTACAGTTCTTGCACAGGCTATGATCAATGAGGGCGTTAAGAACTTAGCAGCAGGTGCTAATCCCATCATCCTCCGTAACGGTATGCAGAAGGCATGTGATGCAGCAGTAGCAGCAATCCTTAAGTATTCTGCAAAGGTTAACGGCAAGGAGCAGATCGCCAAGGTAGCAGCTATCTCTGCAGGCGATGAGAAGGTAGGCGAGATGGTAGCAGATGCCATGGATAAGGTAAGTAAGGACGGCGTTATCACTATCGAAGAGTCAAAGACAATGCAGACAGAGCTTGACCTTGTTGAAGGTATGCAGTTTGACAAGGGTTATGTTTCAGCATATATGGCAACAGATATGGATAAGATGGAAGCAGTACTTGACGATCCCATGATCCTTATCACAGATAAGAAGATCAGCAATATCCAGGATATCCTTCCTATACTTGAAGAGATCATGAAGAGCGGAAGAAAGCTTCTCATCATCGCTGAGGATGTTGAGGGCGAGGCTCTTTCAACACTTGTTCTTAACAAGCTCCGTGGAGTATTTACAGTAGTAGCTGTTAAGGCTCCCGGATACGGTGACAGACGTAAGGCTATGCTTCAGGATATCGCAATCCTTACAGGCGGTACAGTTATCACAGAAGAGCTCGGACTTGAGCTTAAGGATACCACTATGGATCAGCTTGGAAGGGCTAAGTCTGTTAAGGTTCAGAAGGAAAACACCATCATCGTTGACGGCGGGGGCGATGCAGGCGAGATCAAGGCTCGTATCGCTCAGATCAAGGCTCAGATCGCTGAGACAACATCTGATTTTGATAAGGAAAAATTACAGGAGCGTCTTGCAAAGCTTTCAGGCGGCGTAGCAGTTATCCGTGTCGGTGCGGCTACAGAGGCTGAGATGAAAGAGAAGAAGCTCCGTATGGAAGATGCTCTTAACGCTACACGTGCAGCAGTTGAGGAAGGTATCATAGCAGGCGGCGGATCTACATATATCCATGCAGCAGCAGAGGCAGCTAAGAAGGTTGCCAAGCTTGAAGGCGATGAGAAGACCGGTGCACAGATCGTTCTTAAGGCACTTGAGGCTCCTCTTTACACTATCGCTGAAAATGCCGGTGTTGAAGGCAGCGTAGTAGTTAACAAGGTTAGAGAATCAAAAGCAGGCATGGGATATAATGCACTTGATGACAAGTATGTTAACATGGTATCAGCAGGTATCCTTGATCCTACCAAGGTTGCACGTTCTGCATTACAGAATGCAACAAGCGTAGCATCCACATTCCTCACCACCGAGGCAGCAGTAGCTACCATTAAGGAGCCCGCTCCCGCAGCGCCCGTAGCACCTCAGGGTATGTACTAAAAGGCAGAGTGAATATTTCCAAAACAAATATTAAATATATAAGGAGTTCCATATGACCGGTTCTTACACTGAAGCATCAGTAAAGCGTAAGGCAGACGTTTCTACGTATCTGGCTAAGATTGGAGTTATACTTCTGATAGGTATCCTGTTTACATTCGGAATGCTTATCGGACAGAAAGTACTGGCTCTGCTCGGTATTGGCTTAGGCTGCTTATGCTGGTTTTATCTGTTCCCCAGGCTTGATGCGGAATACGAGTATATATACTGTGACGGACAGATAGATTTTGACAGGATCAGCGGCGGAGAAAGCAGGAAAAACGTGCTGAGGATTGATCTTGACAACGTAGAGATAATGGCTCCCGAAAACTCCGCGGAAATGGGTAAATATAATGACTCAGGACTTAAAGTAAGGGATTTTTCGTCACACGTAAAGGATGCAAAGAAATACTGCATCATTACGAGTGATGAATCTAACCGCTTGAAGATACTGTTTGAACCGTCTGAAACGATGATAGAACTCGCTAAAAACAAGGCTCCGAGAAAAGTTTTTACGGAATAATACATAATGTTATAAGGCTGTCCTTAAGGGCAGCCTTTTCTTATACCCGAAATTTGACAAAATCAGTCAAATGAGGTATTATATACTTGGTTTGGAATGCCGTGAAATCAAATATTAAGAGTGATGGATATGACGAAAAAAGAATGGAGAAGAAGGAGAATGAGAAAACGGCTGGCAGTTATCATCGCCACCTTTCTGGTACTGGCCTGCCTGACGTTTATCATTATCTTTCTTATAGGAGAGTTAAAAAAATCTGCCGGCTTAAGCGTTAAGGATGACAGTCTGTACTTAAGCGTAAACGGCGTTACCCGTACCGGAGAGAAGGGACCTTTGACCGGCATCATCCTGGTGAAAAAGAGCGAACAGACAGGACTCAGTGCACTGGAACTGAGAAACAGATATGAACGTGCCGATCTGCTCAATCCGCTTTCTAAGGGCAGTGACATTATAGAAACAGGAGCACATTATGCCATAGGTACAGACGGTGTATGTATCATGATGATACCGCTTGAAGAGAGGGCGCCCGGAGAAGGCGACAAGATAGTGATCGTTTACAGTCCGGATGAAAACGGAGGACTGACAGATAAAGAGAAAAAGACCCTTGATGAACTTATCGGGGAGTTGTGTGATGAATATTCCATAGGAGAAGAAAACATCATAAGAAAATAAAAAGTATCCGGAGGAAGAAATGGAAGAGAGCAGATTTAAGGAAATAATGCTTACATATGATCAGGAGGAGATACTCGAAAAGGTAAGCAAAATGAACGAAAGAGATAAAGCGAGGATTTTGAGGCAATGTGATTTCCTTGATTTTACTTTTCTCAAGGCCTTAAAGGAAAAAGAAAAGGCACGCGGATTTATCGAGCCTATAAAGACTATGAAGCTTGCCGAGATAGAGAAGAACAGAGACGAGTATGAGAAAATAGGCGTTGAAGCCATAAAGGCAGGAAAGGTCGGTGCTTTGGTGCTTGCCGGAGGTATGGGTACCAGACTCGGAAGCCATCATGCAAAAGGCATGTATGATATAGGTATCACAAAGCCGGTATATATTTTCCAGAGAATGTTTGAGAACATGATGGATGTGGTAAATCAGACAGGTGCATGGATACCGTTGTTTATCATGACCAATATCATGAATGACAGGGAGATAAAGGAATTCCTTGTAGAGCATAAATGCTTCGGATACAATCCCGCATATATAAAATTCTTTGCACAGGATATGTCACCCTGCGTGGACTATAACGGAAAGATCCTGTTTGCAAAGCCCGATGAATTCGCTATGTCACCCAACGGCAACGGCGGTTTCTATTCATCCATGATGAATGCGGGACTTGACAAGCTGTGCAAGGAAAAAGGAATAGAATACATCAACGTATTTGCTATAGACAATGTGCTCCAGAGAATAGCGGATCCCGTATTTGTCGGTGCGACCATTAAGAGCGGCTGCGCCACGGGAGCCAAGGTGGTAAAGAAGGCCGATCCCGGTGAGAAGGTAGGCTCTATCTGCTTAGAGGACGGACAGCCATCGGTTGTGGAATATTATGAGATGACGGATGAGCTCTTACAGGCTAAGGATGAGGACGGGGAGCCCGCATACGATTACGGCGTAATACTTAATTATCTCTTCCGTGTAAAGGAGATGGACAGCATAGTAAGAAATGAGATGCCTGTGCATATCGTTAAAAAGAAGGTGCCTTACCTTGCAGAGTCAAAGGATTCGCCTACAGGATATATTACTGTAGAGCCCGAAGAACCGAATGCATATAAGTTGGAGACACTTTCACTTGATTTCGTAAGGATGATGGGAAGCTGTCTGCCGTTTGAGGTAGTAAGGGAAAGAGAGTTTGCTCCCATCAAGAATTCCATGGGTATCGACTCTGTAGACAGCGCAAGAAAGATGCTTTTGGCAATAGGGTACGAGTTATAAAAAATGTCATCCTGAGCTTTAGCGAAGTATCTGTAGGATTCTTCACTGCGTTCAGAATGACATGGATTAATCGTATGATTTATTAAAAAGATTGAATGTGCCGGATCCGGATCAGTTCCTGCCGCAGCAGAACTTATACTTCTTACCTGAACCGCAGGGACAGGGATCGTTACGGCCGGGCTTTTTCTCAACACGTATGGTGCCGGATGCCTTCTGCTCCTTGTAGAGCTCTTTACGGCGTTCCTCGGTAAGGATATCGTTCCATTCGGAAAGTCCGTACAGCCAGTCTGCTTTTGCAGCTACCATGTTGTAGTACAGCTTTTCGGGATCGTAATCAAGGCTTACTTCGGTATCTTCGGTCATTTCCTCGATAGGGTTCGGTGTCTTTAAACTGTCATTGATACCGTCAAGGAAACCGGTCATGATGGAGATGTCTGTACCGAATTTATCGGCAAGACCTTTTACGGTGCCGGTAACGGGGGTCCCGTTTTGAGAAAGGATCTGAGAATAGATGCCCTTTTCTATTTCGAAATAATTCTTCCAGAAAAGGTTTGCTTCATAATCGTTCTTTTCTTTTTCGTAGGCTTCTTTGCGCCAGTCAGTTAATAAACTCATATAGGGGTACTCCTTTTTTATTATGTTTTGTTTATTAGTGTATAGTATATAATCTTTTTATAAATTTTGCAACCGGATAAATTTGGGGTTTTTGATGAGTGAATATATTACGGTAAAAAATGAATATGCTGATGAGATCACGGAGAAAAAATCCCGCTTTATAGCCACGCTCAGACACGTGGAAAATGAAGATGAAGCACTTGGCTTTATAGCTGAGATGAAAAAGAAGTACTGGGATGCAAGACATAACTGTTCGGCATATATTGTTCTTGAAGAGGGCACGGATGCCACAGGAGAAAAAAGGATATTTAAAACCATAGAAAAATGCAGCGATGACGGGGAACCTTCAAAAACCGCCGGCAGTCCGATGCTTGATGTTATAAGGGGAGCAGGGATGAAGAATACGGCTGTTGTGGTGACGCGTTATTTCGGAGGAGTACTGCTCGGCACCGGAGGTCTGGTGCGTGCATATTCCGAAGCAACCGCAGCGGCGGTAGAAGGTGCGGAAAAGGTACATATGCGGCTTCTGAGTAAAGTTAAAGTCGCAACCGACTATACAAGCTACGGCAAGCTCAGCTACATAGCCTCGGAAGAGAATATAATACTAAAAGATACGGTATTTACCGAAAATGTGGAAGTGACCTGCCTGTGTGACGATATCGCACTCGGAAGGTTACGTGCAAAGATGGCGGAGATAACCGCCGGAAAATGTAAAATAGAACTGCTTGAAAACAGTTACTATCAGGTGGAGAATTAAGATGGATTACAGCAGGGACGGATTAAGTCAGAGAAGAAGAGAATTAAAATCAGTGTCCAAACGAATGTACAGCAAGGTAATGGTGAATGTATTCCGTATAGCTGTCATAGCGGTGGTCATAGTAGCCATACTGGGTACTGTAGCCGGTTTTGCAGCCTTTAAGGGAATACTTGATACAACAACCCCTATCGAGCTGGCAGTACTGGAGGTTAAGGGTTATACTTCGACCTCGCTTTATTCGGACGGGACCATAGCACAGAATTTTGCGGGACCTTCGGCAAACAGAATAGAGATAACAATGGATGATGTGCCCAAAAGCGTAAAATATGCTTTCATGGCCGCAGAGGACCATCGTTTTTATGAGCACAACGGTATTGATATCAGGACCATTTTCCGTTCGGGTTTCTCACTTTTCAGAGAAGGAGCCAATCCCGGCGGTTCGACATTTACACAGCAGCTGATCAAGAACCAGGTATTCGGTGGCGGCGGTGAGACTTACTTTATCGACAAGGTACAAAGAAAGATCCAGGAACAGTATCTTGCGATCAATCTGGAGCATGTCAGCACTAAGGACGAGATATTTGCTTATTACCTTAACATGGTAAACCTCGGCAACAGAACCTACGGTGTTGAGACCGCTTCTCTCGGATATTTCGGAAAATCAGTTTCGGAGCTTACGATTTCCGAGGCTGCGGTACTGGCTGCCATACCTCTTTCACCGACCAGGATGAATCCCATCACTCATCCGGAAGAAAATGCCAAGAGACGTGAAAGTACATTGAAAAACATGCTGGAATACGGCTTCATCACAGAAGAAGAGTTTAACGAAGCTATGTCTGATGATGTATATACAAGAATAGCCGAAAACAGCAATAACAACGAGAAGGTAGAGATAGGACAGTATTCATACTTTACCGATGCTATGCTTACCGAGCTTTACAGGGATCTTCAGGAAAAACTCGGATATACCTATGAAGAAGCTAAAAATCTTGTATTTTACGGCGGTATAACCATATATACCACGCAGGACCGCCAGATACAGGAGATCATGGACAAGCATTATCAGGACGAGAGCAACTTCCCCAAGTTCGGATTTGAATCCGGTGCAGGTTCATGTTATGAGCTTACTTATGCATTATCCGTACAGCATGCGGATGGTACGCTTACGCATTACCAGCTGCATCATCTGCTTGATTACTTTAAGGATTACGATGATAAAGCAGGTCTGTATTATCATGAGAACGGAGTAAAGAAAGGCATCGATGAGCTCTTCCTCGATCCCGACGATATGGATGCCAAGGTAGCGGAGTTTGAAGCAGCCATGGTCGATGAAGAAGCAGGAGACAAGATACTTGCAGTCAATTATGTAAAAACTCCCCAGCCACAGTCGGCGATGACTATCATCGAGCAGTCCACCGGTAAGGTAGTAGGTATATACGGAGGACGTGGAGAAAAACAGGGCAGCCTTACACTTAACCGTGCTTACGGAACTACCCGTGCGGTTGGTTCTACCTTCAAGGTACTTGCATCCTTCCTTCCTGCACTTGATGCGGGCGGACTTACACTTGCTTCCGTACAGGATGACTCTCCTTACTACTATCCTAATGGCGGAAAGGAAGTCATCAACTGGTATAGCACCGGATTCAGAGGACTGCAGTCTATAAGGACCGGTATCAAGAACTCACTGAACATTGTAGCGGTTAAGACACTTGAACAGATAGGGGCACCGTTAGGTTTTGAGTATCTGGAGAAGTTAGGTTTCTCAACTCTGGTAAAATATGAGACACGTGAAGGAAAGACATACTCGGATGTAAACCTTGCCATAGCACTCGGCGGTCTTACGGACGGTGTTACAAATACCGAGATCACTGCGGCTTACGCTGCCATAGCAAATGGCGGATTGTACAATAAGCCCATCTTCTATACAAAGGTAGTGGACCGTGAAGGAAACGTCCTTTTAAGTAACAGGACGGAACCCAATCAGGTTATGAAGACTTCAACAGCATGGCTTCTTACCGATGCGATGCATGATGTTACTACCGGAGGTACCGGTACAAGGCTTGCATTCCGTAATTACAAGATGCCTGTAGCAGGAAAAACAGGTACCGCCAGCAAGAACAGTGACCTTTGGTTTGTTGGCTATACACCTTATTATACATGTGCGGTATGGACAGGATATGATCATCAGTTCAGTCAGAGAAATAAAACTTACCAGCAGGATCTGTGGCGTAACATAATGGAAGAGATCCATTCCTCGAAGCAATTGGAATACAAGGAATGGGAGAAGCCGGACTCGATAGTGGAGGCTACGATATGTACCAAGTGCGGAAATCTTGCTGTATTCGGTCTCTGTGATGAAGCTGAAGGCGGATCGTGTATCAAGAAGGAATATTTTGCAAAGGGTACAGTTCCTACAAGAAAGTGTACATGCCATGCAAGAGTGACCATATGTAAGAAGTCCAAACTTCCGGCAGGTCCTTATTGTCCTGAAAAGAGTAAGGTTACTGTAGTGCTTTTGATAAAGAATGAAGATGCATCGAAGTATCCTGAGGGCAGCAAATATTCGGGCGGATATTCTACATGGGATACACCGTATGTATATAATCCGGAGCATATCTGCGATAAGCATACCAGACCCGGTGCGGAAGATGATGATACGGGTAACGATGAGGATCTCTTCGGTGAAGGCCATCAGATCGGAGCAGAGGATGACGTTTATGATGATTAAGGCTTTTGCTTAAATCCGATCTTTAAAACAGAATATAAAAATCAAACCCCTGGTACCTTAAGGTATCGGGGGTTTGATGTTTTAAGTATGAAATTGATCTGATACAACGGTTAAGACTCATTCTTTCGGCAGGAAAATCTTTATCAGATGTATCATTATAGGTACAAAGACTGTAGCAGCAAGAGCTCCGAGGAATATACCGAAGGAGTTTTCCCAGTCGCTTAATGAAGCTATGAGCGAAAGAATATACAGTCCTGCGATAAGCACTATGCCGAATATGGCGAATATTCTTAAGAAAACGGATTTTCCTGATGCTTCGGTCTGTTTGCTGTCCGTTTCATTCTGTTTATTTTTGGGATTTGTTTCAGCCATTTCTGTTATTTACTCACTTTCTTTTCTGATTTTTTCCAGGTATTCCTTTAACTGTTTTTCATATCCCATATCGGAGAGCTTATAGAAGGTCCTGTCTTTAAGCTCATCGGGCAGGTATTGCTGCTTTACGTAATGGTTTTTGAAATCATGGGCATATTTATATCCGAGTCCGTGACCGAGCTTACCTGCTCCTTTATAATGGGCATCCTGCAGGTGCGGGGGGATAGTGTTTATATGCTCTTTCTGTACCAGCTCGAGACATTCGTCCACGGCACAGATTGCGGAATTGCTCTTGGGCGCACATGCCACATATGCAGCTGCCTGTGCAAGGATTATGCGTGATTCGGGCATGCCGATACGTTCGACCGATTCAGCTGCGGCATTTGCTACGACCAAAGCCATCGGATCGGCGTTTGATACATCCTCTGCAGCACAGATGGTAATACGTCTGGCTATGAATTTTATGTCCTCACCTGCGGCAAGCATCCGTGCTAAGTAGTATATCGCGGCATCAGGGTCTGAACCCCGCATGCTTTTTATAAAGGCAGAGATGGTATCATAGTGATTGTCCCCGTCTTTGTCATATTTAAGGACTCTTTTCTGGATACATTCCGAAGCGGTATCAAGATCGATATGTATGTAACCGTCTTCCCTGCGTTCTGTCGTAAGTATTCCGAGTTCCAAAGCGTTGAGTGCGGTACGGGCATCGCCGTTTGCCATTTCACTTAAAAACTCGAGCGCGTCATCCTCGATCACCGCTTTAAATGAGCCCATGCCTTTTTCGCTGTCTTTTACCGCACGGAGCAGAAGCTGCTTGATATTGTCGTTGCTTAAGGGCTTAAGCTCAAATATATGGGAGCGTGAAAGAAGAGCTCCGTTTACTTCAAAGTAAGGGTTTTCGGTGGTGGCACCGATGAGGATTATAGTACCGTCCTCAACGAAGGGCAGGAGATAGTCCTGCTGGCCTTTATTAAACCGGTGTATCTCGTCTATGAAGAGTATGGTACGCTTACCATAGCCTCCGAAGTTTTTCTTTGCTTCCTCAACCACTTCCTCCATATCCTTTTTGCCGGCGGAAGTAGCATTTATCTGCTTAAAATCCGACCTGGTGGTAGATGCTATCACTTTGGCCAGAGTGGTCTTTCCTGTACCGGGAGGACCGTAAAATATAACGGAGCTTATGCGGTCGGCCTTTATGGCACGGTATAAGAGTTTGTCTTTACCGATTATGTGCTCCTGACCTACCACCTCATCAAGTGAAGAGGGACGCATCCTTGAAGCTAAAGGGGACTCACTGTCCCTTTTCTTTTGCTCCATAAACTGAAATAAATCCATATTTTATCCTTTTAAAGTATCTACTCTTTATTCAAAGCATCGCCTGTGTAGGAAATACCCGCATTCCACAGGAGCCATTCCGAATAACCTGCGTCATACACACCCTTTATCTGGGCACGGACTTCGTCTTTACCGTAATTTAAATGGTGGGATACCCAGGTGGCGGTGAAATCCTGAAGCCAGGGGCGTACTATCGCTTTGTTTTCTGCGGGATCGATCATATACAGCACCTTCTGGGAATCCATAAGTGCATGGTATACCAGTTCGTAAGGGTGCGTGTCCGGGTAATCCAAGCCGTAGTATCCGTTCCCGTAATGGGAAGGGTATACCATGGGGCAGATATAATCGAGGTATTTTGACATATTAAAGTAGCTCTGACCTACGATACGGGCATCGGTTGAGCTTGAGATGATGGCGCCGTATACATCACAGGATACAAATGCACCCATGGGCTTTATGACTTCACATATCTTGCGGATACCTTCGGTGATAACCTCTATACGTGTCATTTCCTCTGCTTTGGGTCCGAAATCCACATTGTTCATGCCCTTGTCGGTCGAGAAACGGATGTAGTCAAGATTGACTTCGTCAAAACCGACTTCGACACACTGCTTACAGATCTCGGTAAGGTATTCCCAGACCTCATCCTCATAAGGGTTAACCCATGCAAGTCCCGAGGAATCCCTGAATATAGAGCCGTCCTTATTTTTAAGAGCCAGTTCCTTTTTCTTTTCGGCAAGGACCGGATCTTTAAGGGATACAATACGTGCGATCAGGTATACGCCGTGATCCTTAAGTTTTTTTATAGTGGCGTTGATATCGCTTATAGTGGATGTACATGCACCTATCTCGCGGGCTAACGGGTAATCCATGCGGTAGGTTATGTAGCCGCCGTCGCTTTTTATGTCTATTACCATGGCGTTAAGCTCAGTGGTATCGACTAATTTTAATGCGTCATCAAGTTTTTTATTTATGTATGCAGAAGAGACATAGATACCCTTGACATCGACTCTTTCCCTGGTGTCAACAAAATCCGACATCCAGACATATTCATCGTCCGGAACTGTGGATGTTACCGGTGCTTCGGTAGGTGTGGCTTCCGTCCAGAGTTTATATATACCGTCATCCCCGGTGCCCGAATCCGGATTGGAATCGGAGTTTGCCCAGGATGCGGAAGGTGTATCATAGACTTCCTGCACTGCTGAAGATTCATCAGTATCTTCTTTTTCAAGGAGCATGCCGGCCAGCTTATAGCCGCCGAATCCGATGGCTGCAGCGAGTAAGAGAAGTATCAGTATGACAGGTCCCTTTTTCCTGCGGCGTTTCGAACGCCGGATGCCTTCATAATATATATTTTCCATATCTGCAGTGCCTCCGAGAAACATAATAGATTAAAAATATTGTTTTGTCAATCGAATTGACTTTTTGAGAGAAAGATGGTATCATGTTACGCGTGGTTTCTTTAGTACCGGTATTTTAAGCGGATATGGTGGAATTGGCAGACACGCCAGATTTAGGTTCTGGTGCGCGAGCGTGCAGGTTCAAGTCCTGTTATCCGCATAAAAAAAGCAGCTGATTTTTATGATTCAGCTGCTTTTTTAATTAAAGCGGATAACGGGAGTCGGACCCGCCTCCTAAGCTTGGGAAGCTCATGTACTACCGATGTACTATATCCGCATGCCGCCCCGCCTTAAAATAAGGCGGGACATTAACTTTAAACAGTATACATGATAATCTTTAAAAAATCAAGTCCTGATTTAGAAGCCCTCTACCGGGACATTGAAGTAATGGTCGGCAACTTCGTGTATGCTGTTGTCCTCATCATCAACATAATAATCAACGAAGAACAGTGTAAGGGACTCGGGATTCTCATCTATCTCGAAGGTGACCTTGATGTTGTTTTCGGTATTGGCCTTTATGATCTGGCTCTCACCGTTGTCCGAACCTTCATACAGCTTTAGTGAAGTAGCATTTCCGTTTTTCCATATCATCGTAAAATCATAGAAGTAGATGATAGTATCTTCGTCTCCGTAACCGTTTGTATCAAGGCATACATCAAGTGTAAGATATTTCTTGCCTTCGGGAGCGGGCGTATCATTTAAAGTGTCGGAGTAGGAAGCACCGTTTATACTTATCTTAAAGAAGGTGGTATCGGCGGACTTGCCTGAGTCATGGAATAATACCTCGGGTTCGTCGCCGTCTGTAACATCCGATCTGTATCCGGACAGATCCTCGGGATATGTAATATCCGATATGGATGCTGCGTCGATCTGCTTTACGAAGCTGCGTGAGGCATGTGCGTAATGTAAGTCGCCGCCCTTTGCCATATGGATGCCGACAACCTCACCGTACCTGTTTATGACAGGACCGCCGCTGGCACCGGTGGTACCGTATTTGGGATCTATTTTGTAGGTTATATAGCCGTTGTTGTCGAGAACGGCAGTACATTCATATACACAGTTTTCATGGACATCATCAGTGTCCCAGAGGTTTGCGAGAAGATAGAGCTTTTCACCTGTAGCAACGGAATCTTCTGCAATGGGAAGAGTTTTTAATCCTTCTCCGCCGTTGCTTAAGGTAAAAGCAGCCACGTCCTTTTCTATGTCGGGCACGGGAGCTGCATCCTCGATCACAAGACAGTTCTTAAGTCTTATACCTGTGTCTTTACCGGTTTTTGCATATGATACTTCACCGCCGAGCACATAACCGGGAAGATCCGTACCCTTAAATGTCTCTTCCCCGTCATCAGGTACCAGGAAATGGAATGCGGTAACAAGCAGTTTCTGGTTTTGACTTGCCGAATCAAGGATAAATGCGGTACCTGCCGAAAAATCACCATCCTTTGTATACCAGTGAACATGAAATGCACATTCTTCCGCAAGCTTCTCGATCTCTTCAAAGCTTAAAGACTTTTTGGGGTTCGGTGTCGGTGTGGGAGTAGCGGTGGGATTTAATGTTATATCCGTGTCCTGACCGTTTCCCTGGTTATTGACCTGGCTTATAGGTGTGCCCTTTTCTATATCACAGGCGGAAAGACTTAAAGCCAGGATCAGTAATATACATATTATTCGTATGGGATTTTTTTTCATTTTCAGTCACCTCTTAAAACACATTTGTCCCAATTATATATACTTAATCAAAAAAAAGCAAGAATATATCTCCTTTATATTGAAGAAAATCTTGAATTGTGATAAAATAAGCGTCGTATGAGATTATTTACTGCGGGCTTATGCGAGCTGCGGTAAAACTGGAGGCAGAAATGAAAATTGTAGTATTATGCGGCGGAATCAGTACAGAACGCGATGTATCCTTAGTATCGGGTACACAGGTCTATAAAGCTTTAAAGAAAAAGGGCCATCAGGCTATCATGCTTGATGTATATCTCGGATACTCAGGAGATACGGACGGTATCTTTGATAAGGATATCGACTGGGCGGAGAGGACTCAGGGCATCTCGGAGCAGGCTCCCGATATAGAAGCGGTAAAAAAGCTGCGCAAAACGGATCCTGATGTATTGTTCGGAGAAAACGTGATAGATATCTGTCGTATGGCTGATATAGTATTTATGGGACTTCACGGGGATTTCGGAGAGAACGGAAGACTTCAGGCAGCCTTTGATCTTTATAACATAAAATATACCGGTACGGACTATGTAAGCTCTGCACTGGCTATGGATAAATCGATAACAAAGAAGATTTTTGCGATGGCGGATATACCTACACCGAATTCGGTACTCCTTTCGGAAGGCGAAAGCTATGATCCGGATTTCCCCTGTGTTGTTAAGGTATGCTCGGGCGGTTCTTCGGTCGGTGTATATATAGCAAATAACGCTGCAGAGTATAATGAGGCCTTAAAATCGGCATTTAAGTATGACGGTAAGGTGCTTGTGGAGCAGTATATCAAAGGCAGGGAGTTTACCGACGGTGTTATGGACGGAAAGGCACTTCCCGTTGTTGAGATCGCTCCCAAAGAGGGCTTCTACGATTATAAGAACAAGTATCAGGCAGGTTCTACCATAGAAACATGTCCTGCCGAGATAACCGAAGAACAGACAAAGACCATACAGGATCTCGCCTTAAAGGCATTTAATGCATTGGGCATCAAGACATATGCACGTATGGATTTCATGATGGATGAGAAAACAGGACAGTTCTACTGCTTGGAGGCCAATACCCTGCCGGGTATGACACCCACCAGCCTTATCCCTCAGGAAGCTGCTGCAGTGGGAGTTGATTTCCCTTCACTCTGTGAGCAGATCATAGAAGTATCACTTAAAAAGTATAAATGACACAAGACATACGTTGATCGAGGAGAAGCACATGAAAAATATGACCCTGCCGCAGGTGGCAAAGGCTGTGAACGGAAAACTGTATATTGACGGGAAGGAGTATGGTTCTGATTCCTTCACCGGGCAGGATACTGCCGATGTCAGACTCTCGACCGAAGCGGAAGGTGTTGTCATAGACTCGCGTCTTTCACGGGAAAACTACATATTTGCGGCTGTTAAGGGTGAGCGTACCGACGGCCACAACTATATGCAGTCGGTACTTGCAAAAGGAGCGTTGGGCTGCATCTGTGAGAAGCTTCCGGAAGGCTTTTTTGATACAAAAGAAGCTGATGACGATATCGATACCGATCACGGGCCGGAGGCCGCATGCATACACGGTGCTTATATCCTCGTAGAGAGCACGCTTAAGGCATTAAAGGATCTTGCGGCATATTACAGGCAGCAGATATATAACGTAAAAATATTCGGCATAGTCGGAAGTGTCGGAAAGACCAGCACCAAGGAGCTTGTGGCATCCGTACTTTCCGAAAGTTACAGAACACTTAAAACAGAAGGTAATTTCAATAATGAGATAGGCGTTCCGCTTACACTGTTCAGGATCAGTCCGGAGCATGAGATGGCTGTAGTTGAAATGGGTATCAGCGATTTCGGCGAGATGGAAAGATTGGGCGCCATGGTTAAGCCCGATGCGGTGATCATGACCAATATCGGTCCCTGCCACCTTGAAAAGCTCGGCGACTTAGACGGTGTGCTTAAGGCAAAAACAGAGGTATTAAACTTTATAAAGCCCGGCGGACTTTTAGTACTTAATACCGATGATGAAAAGCTCCGTTCTGTATATGAGTATAAAAAATCAGAGTTTACGTCTGAAACTCCTTCACTTGCTGCAGGTGCGGACCAGGCATTAAGAAATATAAGGGTAGCATCCTATGGTAAGACAGGCGAGGTATCATATTCGGATGTTGAAAGCCGCGGAGTTGAAGGAAGCAATTTCCATTTTACCGTTAAAAAGGGTGCATTAAGTGCTGCTGACAAGACTGTACCTGCAAGAGTACATATACAGGGCACGCATATGGTGATGAATTCCTTAGCGGCATGTATAGCCGGTCTTGAAGCCGGCATGGACGTATTTGCCGTTACGAAGGGCATAGAAGCAGCCAGACCGGTAAAGGGCAGATGCTGTCCAAACTATACCGACAGATTCCTCGTAGTGGATGATTCATACAATGCCAATCCCAAATCCATGATGGCAGCCGCTGACCTTATGGGTGAGAGCGAAGGCCGCAAAGTCATGGTGCTCGGTGACATGTTTGAGCTTGGCAATGATGAGGAAAAGCTCCATTATGAGACCGGAGCATATGTGGCCGGCAGGAATATCGACCTTACCGTATTTATCGGAAAGCTTGCCAAAAACATGTTTGACGGATATACGGATAAGAAACGTATAAGCCCGCAGAACTGGAATAAAGCGGTATATTTCGAGACAAAGGAAGAGTTCTATGAGAACTTAAATACATGCGGCATCAGAGAGGGCGACACTATCCTGGTCAAGGCATCCCACGGTATGGGATTTGCCGAGATAGTGGACAAGCTCGTAGAAAAAGGTACAAAGTTCAGATTCGTCAAGGGCAGGGAGAATATGATCCTTGATGACATAATGTATCTTTTATCACAGACACATTGGGCATGTAAGAGAAGCAGGGATACCGTGGCAAAGGCCATTGAGAATTCACTGTGCTTCGGAATACTTGATGAGTACGGAAAACAGATAGCTTTCGGCCGCACGGTCACTGACTATGCTACCATGTTTTACGTATCGGATGTGGTAATCGACAAGGACCATCAGAAAATGGGTCTTGGCAGCCGTTTTGTGGAGTTTATAAAGAGCGCACCGGAACTTAAGGACCTGTGGGGATTTCTGGGGACCACAAAGGCTTCGGGCTTCTATTCCAAGTTTGGTTTTGAAAAGAAGGATGACTTCTTTATGGCGCTCCCTAAGACAAATGTCAAAGGGATATTTAATGTATAGGGAATAAACATTATTCATAAAAAATAACTTTGAAAAGTAATATTTTCTATGATATAATATAATAGGAATTGTATATTGTCGGAAAATGTCGGGTTACCGGGGATTAAACGGATTTCAGGGTGGCATTGACAATCATAACAGATGGAGGGCATATGCTATGATTTATTTTGATCACCTTCCCCTCGATAAAGATATATTGGACGCTTTGGGGGAGTTGTCTATAAATTATGTGTTTCAGCCTATATTTTACTCGGATAAAAAGACGGTCTATGCTTATGAAGCGCTGATGCGTCCCACCGAGATGACTGTAACCGAGCTTATTGCAAAATATCAGGAAATGAATAAACTGCATGTCTTAGAGGTGGCTACATTCTTCGGAGCCATGCAGGAGTACCAGCTGCGCGGATATACCGAGCACCTCAGTATGAATTCATTCCCTTCCGAGGCCTTTACTCTGGATGAGGGCAAGGCTTTTATAGATTATTACGGGGATATAGACGGACTGAATATCATAGAGATACTGGAGTATCCCTATACCGATCTTTCTTCGGTAAGAGAGAAGAAGATAGCGGCTGCCCGTCATAATCTGAAGATCGCCATAGATGACTTCGGGTCAGGCATCAATAATATGGAGGTAGTCGATCTTTATGCGCCCCATATCGTAAAGCTTGACAGAGAGCTTATCATGGATATCGATCAGAACAAGTTTAAGCAGCAGTTCGTTACGCAGCATGTTCAGGAGTTCCACAGAAGAAAGATACTTGTGGTAGCCGAGGGTATAGAGCGCAAGGAAGAGTTTGAGTTCTTAAAGAGCATAGGTGTGGATTTCTACCAGGGATATTACCTGGCCAGACCTGCCTGAAGGAGGAAGGTATGATAGCAAAAAGCACGGTAAATGAGGTTCAGATCTACAGAAACAGTGCTTCGGTCATCAGAAACGGTGAGATAGAACTGAAGGAAGGACGTAATATCGTATATATCGGCGGCATGACGGTTACAGCCAAGCAGGAGGATTTTGTCCTCAAGTTTCCGGAGAATATCAAAGCTGCAAATATCCAGTTAGTTCTCCGTGATGACATCGATACCGATGAAGAGAAGGAATCCGAGAAGATAAAGAGACAGATAGAAGAAGTAGATTATCAGATAGAAACATGTACACTGCTTAAGAAACTCCGCGAAACAAACGGCGATTTCTCAGGCAGGATGGACGTATCCGTTGAAGCACAGGAGCAGTACATGGTAGCGCTCCCGAGACAGCTTATGGATCTTCATAAGCAGCTGAACGAGCTGAACGATCAGAAGAAGAAACTGAATAAAGAATACGATAAGGCAGTGGATGATGAGGCAAAGCCCATAATCATGGCAGAACTTATATCCGAGAGTGCAGGAACCATACCTTTTATCTTAAGATATCAGGAAAAGGCCTGCAGCTGGAAGCCGAAGTATGAGGTAAGGTTTAAGAGCAACGAAGAGCCTCTTGAGGTAAGCATGAAGGCCCGTATCTACCAGAATTCAAATGAGGACTGGAAGCAGGTAAAAGCCTCTCTTTATACCGGCAATCCCGCACAGTTCCACGGACTTCCCGTACTTGATCCCGTACAGGTATCGATATATGAGGAGCCTCAGGTGAGAGCCAGAGGCATGATGGACGGGATGGCTGCAGGTGCATCCGCATTTTTGGGTGCTCAGGCTATGTCAGCCCAGGCCAACGGATTTATGGGCATGGCAATGGCGGAAGCAGCTCCCATGATGAAGATGGCTCAGGTCAAGATGGATGAAGCTGAAGTATCCGAGGAAGAGACTATGTCAGCATATATACTCCCCGGACTAAAGGATATCATGACCAATACAGGCAACCTCGTGGTATTGCAGAACTTTGACGTAAAGGCTGATTACCATCTCTTAAGCATCCCCAGAGTGGACAATAAGTGCTTCCTGACCGCCGAGATAGTTGACGCGGACTGGCCTCTGCCTCCCGCATATGCATCGGTATACATCAAGGACCTCTTCGCAGGCGATGTATATGTTGATCCCGATTCCGATCCTTCGGAGAAGTTCTCATTATCCTTAGGACAGGATGAAAGACTTACCGTAGTAAGGACAGAACTTCCGAGAAAGACCTCGGAAGCCCTGATAAAGAACCAGAAAAAGCAGGCACGTTCATATAAGATAACCCTTACCAATAACTCGAAAGAGAATGTAAAGGTGCTCATAAAGGATCAGATACCCGTATCGACAGACAAGTCCATCTCGGTAGATGTAAACAAACTCTCCGACGGTTCACTTGATGTGGATAAGGGAGAAGTAAAGTGGGAGATCAACGCAGAACCCGCGAGCAGCATAGAGCTTGAGATAGCATACAGCATCTCATGGCCTAAGGACAAGAAGATACAGGAGAAGAGTGCACCTCTTACTTCCAGGCCCGTTCCGCCTCCTGCAGACCCTAACGTATGCCCTACCTGCGGCAATAACGGCGGTACCGGTAAATTCTGTGTACATTGCGGAAGCCCATTGAACAGATAACAGATATTGCAAAGACTCCCTGACATAAAGTCCGGGAGTCTTTTTAGGTGTTCAGATATTCCAAAATTGAAGCGATGCTTTTATCTTTTATGTTTATGGTATTTATGGCTTCATTAATATGCTCTAAATAATGAGCATCGGAATCCGTTATAACCTTGCAGTTCTGCAGATACGGATGGTCACGTCTTAACTGATGCAGGTTAGCCATATTTTTGCATTCGAAGGTCTTGAAATCGCTGTCAGGCGGGATAAAACCAAGGTTTGAAATAATACTTGTAGTTGATTTATCCACATGTGCAGGTATCATGACACCGCCGAAAGGTTTAAGTTCTCTTGACACATCGGAAAAACCTATCGACGTAGCATTTATCAGCAGGTGCTCAATCTCGCCGGTGATATTTTCATCCTCATCCATGATATGCTGATGACCGAATATTTCGGGCTTATTTTTTATGGGAAGAAGACGCTCGTACACATACTCACTGAAAGCCAACGCATTTTCAAGGGCAGGGAAAAGACACACCACATGAGCTTCCTCTTCGGTAGTAAGCTCCATACCCGGGATAACAAGCACTCCGTACGCTTCACCCAGCTTCATGGCAGCAGGGCAGTTAAGAGAGGAGTTGTGATCCGTGATAGCTATCGCATCCAGCCCTTTTAAAGCCGCCATACCGACTATATTTGCCGGAGTCATATCATTGTCGCCGCACGGGGACAGACATGTATGGATATGGAAATCGTAACTGAGATTTATCATGATATGATCCCTTCTTTAGACGCCTTCTCTACTGTGAAAGCAGTTCATTTACTTTGAGTGCTGCCTCGAATATCGGAAGCTCCGTCTCAAAAAGAGTGATCTCCTGAACCTGTGCCTTATGTACTACATTCGGATCGAGCGATGTACCCTCGGCGAGAATGATGCAGGCACAATCCGTCAGGCTTGATACAGCCAATGCATTTGTATTACCCATTATCGTAACCCATGCAGCACCTGCAGGCGCCTTGCTCATGGCAACACTAAGCAGGTCACAGCAAAAAGGACGGGTAATCTCTTTATTCATGTCACCCTCGTTTAACAGAGTAAACTCGGGGATGTTCTTTAATTCATTTACAGTCATATTATTCTCCGTAATATTTATTGTTACAAGATCCTTCGTATTCGCTCAGGATGACATTACACTACGATACAGATTCTTCGCTAGGCTCAAAATGACTCGATGAAGATAACGCAGCATTAAAAAATATGTTGGTACCAGGGCAGGCGGGAGCCGGTGTCTGGTATAAAAATATAAGCGTGTCGAGAATATGCTTCGACTGATGCATCATTGGAGCAAGGCAAAAATCGGTTATCCAAACCGATTTTTGAACGAAGCACAAGTGCGTCCGGTATCAGGCGGACGCACGATTGCGAGTGTCCGCGGCGGAAATGATAAAGCAGTCGTTTAGCATATCCCGACTAAGCGGTGACGATTTTTATAGCAGACACCGGCTTCCGCCTGCCCGTACCTTATGTAACATTTACAGATGTGAAAACTCATCCGAAATCTTGTGTATGTACTCTCTTAAGATGTGGATACAGTCCTTCTCGTTAGCCACACCGCGGACGATATCCCTTGCTAAAGCCCTGCAGGTAGGAGCACCGCAGGAACCGCAGTCGAGTCCCGGGAACTTCTTGCACAGCTCGTCAACCTGAGCCATCTTGTTGAGTGACTCCAATAAGCTGTCAGCCAGCTTGAATACAGGCAGATACTTAACATCCTTGGTCCACTCGGAATGGATCTCTTTGGGAGCCTCATGAACCTTGGCAACAGGCAGGTACTTTCTTAAACTCTTAAGTTTCACGATAGCCAGGAACGGATTCTCAACCTGGAGAACTCCGCCTACGCAGCCGCCGGTGCAGGCATTAAGTTCGATAAATGAAAGCTCACTTGAAAACTTGCTGTCTTCGAGATCTTCAAGAACTTTGATAACATTTTCTATACCGTCGGCAGAAAGATACGAATCAGTAAGCAGTCCGGCTGCTTCGCCACCGATACGGCCCCAGCCGATACCGATGCGGCCTGATTCGGACAGATCCTCAACCTTGTTCTCTTCAACCACGTGAGTCATGGCCGAGATAAGCTTGGGATAGATATCTTTTATGGCAACGACCTGGTCAACATTGCTCTTCTCGTAGCCGATAGGAGACTTGACCGAGGTAACCTTTGCGGGACAGGGAGAGAGGAAGAAGATGCCGATATCCTCTGAAGGAAGCCCTGTTTTCTCTATGGCACGTTTCCTTGCCATTTCAGCCGCAATCTCCATGGGAGGCTTGATAGGCATCAGGTGCTCTAGGAGATTAGGAAAACGTACACGTATAAGACGGACTATTGAAGGACATGCGGTACTGATGATAGGCCATTTGTCCTTGTGTTCTTCTATATATTTTCTTGAAAGGAGACTCACTACCTCCGCAGCGGCACTTACCTCAAACACATCATCAAAGCCCATCTCTTTAAGAGCGGAGAGTACGATGTTAACGTCATCAAGATTATTTGCCTGTGCGTACAGGGACGGTGCGGGCAGTGCCACAACATATTTGTAGTTGTGGATATTGTCCATGGAGTCCGTGGTAGCCAGTTTCGCATGGTTTTTACATATTCTTATGCATTCACCGCAGTCAATGCAGTATTCCTTGGTAATGACAGCCTTTCCGTTACGTACACGGATGGCCTCGGTCGGACATCGTTTGATACAGTTGATACACCCTTTACATAGGTCCTTGTCCAGGTGGACCGATGTGTAAAATTCACCCATTTTTTGTTACTTCTCCTTGCTTATTAAGATCCTTCGCTTTTGCCCGGGATGACAGATAAAATTAACCTTCCCGATAATGACAAAGGATGACAGTTATATTAAAAGTTTACCTTCATAGTAACGGTGGTCCCGACTCCGAGCTCGGTCTCGATATTCATCTCGTCGGAATACTTCTTCATGTTCGGAAGTCCCATGCCTGCACCGAATCCCAAAGCCCTTACGTTTTCGGACGCAGTGGAATATCCTGCCTGCATGGCAAGATCCACATCCTTGATGCCGGGGCCTTTATCCCTTAAGATCATGGTAATGTCCTTGGCGGTGATGATAACATCAATCACGCCGCCGTTGGCATGGATCACCATGTTTATCTCGCCCTCGTACATGGCTATGGATACCTTACGGATGACATCGGGATTTACACCCATCATTTTAAGTTTGCTTTTTACGTCGCCCGAGGCTTCTCCTGCCCGGGTAAAATCCTCATCGGAGATAACATACTGGAGCTTTAATGAATCACTCAATACGGTTTACCTCCTCTAAGGCCATTGTCGTAGAGCATACCGCAGGCATTGAACATCCTGTGGTCGGTACAGATGATGGCGATATCGCGTTCCTTTGCCATCTCTATCATTTCCTCAGTGGGCTTTTTACCGCGGATGAAGACTATACAGTATATATCTATCATCTCAGCGGTCCTGATAACCTGGGGATTGCAGAGACCGGTAAGAAGAACTGCCTGATCCTTAACGAATGCGAGCACGTCGCTCATCATATCAGAGCCGCACGCCGAGTGGATCTCCCTTTCCGCATGCTCCTCTCCGCATATAAATCTGCCGTGTAAAATTGTCTGTACGTCATTGATTGTCATATAGTTTCCCTTTCTGAAATGAATATTCCTAATCCGCTAAAGCTGTTTGCTCATGAATTATATTAACAATATATCATAAAGTTCAAAAAATATCAAACAATTATTACTGAATTTCGTTTTTTTACTTTCTTTTTTTGTGGAAAATGTTTATTGATTTTATTGCAAAAATATGTTAGAATGAGTTTAACTGCGGAGACTCGCCTTCTTTACGTGCGCCCTTATGCACCAAAGGAGGGGATAGGCTTCGCCAATCATATTTTCAAGGAGGTTTGAAAATGGGTTCTAAAAAGAACATCCCTTTCAATGGCACGCCGGAGCAAGAGGCTAAGCTTCGTGCGGTTATCGCTGAGTTAAAGGATGAGAAGGGCTGCCTTATGCCCATCTTACAGAAGGCTCAGGATATTTACGGGTACCTTCCTTACGAGGTACAAAAGATCATTTCCGATGTAATGAACGTTCCGATCGAGAAAATCTACGGTATCGTTACATTCTATGCTCAGTTTTCACTTTATCCCAAGGGAAAGTACAAGATTTCAGTATGTTTAGGTACTGCCTGCTATGTTAAAGGTTCAGGCGACATCTATGACAAGCTTATCGAGAAGCTCGGTATCCAGGGTGGAGAGTGTACTCCCGACGGAAAGTATTCACTTGAGGCTTGCCGCTGCGTAGGTGCATGCGGACTTGCTCCCGTTATGACTATCAATGATGATGTATACGGCAAGATGACCGTTGACAAGATTGATGAGATACTTGCCAAGTATGAATGATTAGGTGATTCCATATGATGCCTGAAATCTCACTTAATATCCTCGATGTAGCACAGAATTCCGTAAAGGCGGGCGCAAAGCTCACTAAGCTTTCGTGTCTTATAGATACCAAGGCAGACACACTTACCGTTATCATAGAGGATGACGGATGCGGAATGACAAAAGAACAGGTAGAAGCGGTGACAGATCCGTTTTATACCACCCGTACCACCAGAAAGGTGGGCCTCGGAGTTCCGTTCTTTAAGATGGCTGCAGAGAGCACCGGAGGAAGCTTCGATATAGTATCCGAAAAAGACAAAGGGACTACGGTCACCTGTGTGTTTGTGCTTTCGAGCATTGACCGCATGCCGCTCGGAGATATGGTCTCGACGGTACACATGCTGGTCACACAGAGCGGGGACATGGATCTGGTATACCGTTACAAGGTGGATGATGCAGAGTTTACGCTTGATACGAGGGAATTTAAGGAGATACTCGGCGGAGATGTTTCTTTTAACGAACCGGAGGTATCTGAGTATATCAGGGATTTTTTAAAGGAAAATACCGCAGAGGTAAATGCAGGGCAGGAATTCTGATTTATAAAATCTGTACCAATATTATTATATAGGAGGAACAAAATGAAGTCTCTTGAAGAATTAAAGGCAATAAGAGAAAAAATGCAGGGAAGCGTAGCTCTTCGTAGTGAAGACAGCGATCAGACAAGAGTAGTTGTCGGTATGGCTACCTGCGGTATCGCAAGCGGCGCTCGTCCGGTACTTAATACCTTAGCTGAGGCTGTAGCAGAGAAGAAGCTCGATAAGGTAGCAGTTACACAGACAGGCTGCATCGGTCTTTGCCAGTATGAGCCCATAGTTGAAGTATATGAGCCCGGCAAGGAGAAGGTTACATATGTTAAGATGACACCCGATAAGGCTTTAGAGGTTGTTAACCGTCACTTAAACGGCGGCTCACCTATTAAGGAATATACTTTAAATTCTACTACTTTATAATTTCAGAGGAGGTATAAAATGTATCGTTCACATGTATTAGTATGCGGTGGAACCGGCTGTACTTCTTCTGGAAGTCAGAAGATTATGGAAACACTGCGCACTGAGATTGCAAAAGCAGGTCTTGATAAGGAAGTATCCGTAGTTCAGACCGGCTGTCACGGACTTTGCGCATTAGGTCCTATCATGATCGTTTACCCTGAGGCTGTTTTCTATTCGATGGTTAAGGATGAGGATATCCCTGAGATCGTTTCAGAGCACTTAGTAAAGGGTAGAGTAGTTAAGCGTCTCGTATATGAGGAGACAGTTACCGATGAGGGTATCAAGTCTCTTGCAGATACAGACTTCTATAAGAAGCAGCATCGTATCGCTCTTCGTAACTGTGGTGTTATCAATCCCGAGAACATCGATGAGTACATCGGTACCCGCGGATATGAGGCACTTGGTAAGGTACTTACCAGCATGACTCCCGAGGAAGTTATCCAGGTTATCCTTGATTCCGGTCTTCGCGGACGTGGCGGCGCCGGCTTCCCTACCGGAAGAAAGTGGCAGCTGGCCCGCAACCTGGTTCAGGACGGCGGACAGAAGTATGTTTGCTGTAACGCTGACGAGGGTGACCCCGGTGCATTCATGGACCGTTCGGTTCTTGAAGGCGATCCTCATGCAGTACTCGAGGCTATGGCTATCGCAGGATATGCTATCGGTGCTTCACAGGGTTATATCTACGTACGTGCTGAGTACCCTATCGCTGTACAGCGTCTGAACATCGCTATCGGACAGGCAAGAGAGTACGGCTTACTTGGAAAAGATATCTTTGGAACAGGATTTGATTTTGATATAGAGTTAAGACTTGGTGCAGGTGCATTCGTATGTGGTGAAGAGACCGCCCTTATGACCTCTATCGAGGGTAACCGCGGTGAGCCTCGTCCCCGTCCTCCTTTCCCTGCAGTTAAGGGTCTGTTTGAGAGACCTACCATCCTTAACAACGTTGAGACCTATGCTAACGTAGCACAGATCATCCTTAACGGCGCTGAGTGGTTTGCATCCATGGGTACCGAAAAGAGTAAGGGTACCAAGGTATTCGCTCTCGGCGGAAAGATCAAGAACACCGGTCTTGTTGAGGTTCCTATGGGAACAACTCTTCGTGAGATCGTAGAAGAGATCGGCGGCGGCATCCCTAACGGCAAGAAGTTCAAGGCTGCTCAGACAGGCGGACCTTCAGGCGGATGTATCCCTGCAGAACATCTCGATGTTCCGATCGACTATGATAACCTTATCGCTATCGGTTCCATGATGGGTTCAGGCGGACTTATCGTTATGGACGAAGATAACTGTATGGTTGATATCGCTAAGTTCTTCCTTGAGTTTACCGTAGATGAATCCTGCGGTAAGTGTACACCTTGCCGTATCGGTACAAAGCGTCTGTATGAGATGCTTGACAAGATCACAAAGGGTAAGGGAACATTGGAAGATCTTGACAAGATGGAAGAGCTCTGCTACTACATCAAGGACAACGCTCTCTGCGGCCTTGGTCAGACAGCTCCCAACCCTGTTCTTTCAACACTTCGTTACTTTAGAGACGAGTACATTGCTCACGTTGTTGATAAGAAGTGTCCTGCAGGCGTATGTAAGGATCTCTTAAGCTTCACTATCGACAAAGAGAAATGTATCGGCTGCGGCATGTGTGCTAAGCAGTGTCCCGGAAATGCTATTTCCAAGACAGACTACATCGCACCCGGAAAGAAGCTGCCCGCTATGGCAATCGATCCCGCTAAGTGCGTGAAGTGCGGTGCTTGTATGGCTACATGTAAGTTCAAGGCTATTTCAAAGAAGTGATCAGGAGGACAGAATAATGGCAGATATTAATTTAAAGATAAATGGCATGGATTGTAAGGCACCTGCCGGTTCAACCATCCTCCAGGCAGCAAAGTACAACGGAATCGATATCCCCACACTGTGCTACTTAAAGGACATCAATGAAATCGGTGCTTGCCGTATCTGTGTTGTAGAAGTAAAGGGTGCACGTTCACTCGTTGCTTCATGTGTATACCCCATCAACGAGGGTATGGAAGTTTGGACAAATTCACCTAAGGTTTTAAAGTCACGTAAGAAGACCTTACAGCTCATCCTTTCAGATCATAACAAGAGCTGCCTCTCATGCGTACGTTCAGGCAACTGCGAGCTTCAGAAGCTCTGTAAGCAGTATGGCGTTGAGGATGAAAACCTTTATGCAGGTGTTATGAATGAGTCTGAGATCGATGGAACCGCAGCTCATATGTTCCGTGATAATTCTAAGTGTATCCTTTGCCGTCGCTGCGTAGCAGTATGCGAGAAGTGCCAGGGCGTAGCAGTTATCGGAGCTAACGAGAGAGGTTTCAAGACCAATATCGGTTCTGCATTCGAGGTTGGCCTTGCAGAGACATCATGTGTATGCTGTGGACAGTGTATCGCAGTTTGTCCTACAGGTGCTCTTTATGAGAAGGATTACACAGACGACCTTATTGCAGCACTTAACGATCCCGAGAAGCATGTATTCGTACAGACCGCTCCTGCAGTTCGTGCAGGCCTTGGCGAGATGTTCGGATATCCTATCGGAACAAATGTAGAAGGCAAGATGGCAGCAGCTCTTCGTCGTATGGGCTTTGACAAGGTATTTGATACCAACTTCTCAGCAGACCTTACGATCATGGAAGAGGGTACAGAGTTTATCCAGAGAGTACAGAACGGTGGCGTACTTCCTATGATCACCTCATGTTCACCCGGATGGATCAAGTTCTGTGAGCACTACTATCCTGATATGATCCCTAACTTAAGTACATGTAAGTCTCCTCAGCAGATGTTCGGTGCTACACTTAAGACATATTATGCAGAGAAGATGGGATTAGATCCTAAGTCCATCGTTTCTGTCAGCGTTATGCCTTGTACAGCAAAGAAATTCGAGATCGGACGTCCCGATCAGTCTGCAGCAGGCGTTCCTGATGTTGATATCTCTATCACCACCAGAGAGCTTGGAAGACTTATCCAGAAGTATGGTATTGATTTCTGCAACCTTCCCGATGAAGGATTTGACGATCCGTTGGGAGAGGGCTCAGGTGCAGCAGTTATCTTCGGTGCTACCGGCGGTGTTATGGAGGCAGCTCTCCGTACAGTTGTTTGGAAGCTTACTGGTGAGAAGAATGATTCTCCTATCGTATTTAACGAGGTTCGTGGTACTGAAGGTATCAAGGAAGCTACTTACGATGTAGCAGGCATCAAGGTTAACATCGCTGTTGCTTCAGGTCTTGCTAATGCACGTAAGGTACTTGACATGGTTAAGTCAGGTGAGAAGCAGTATCACTTCATCGAGATCATGGCATGTCCCGGCGGTTGTGTAAACGGCGGCGGTCAGCCTCAGGTTTGCGCATCTATCAGAAACTTTGAAGATATCAGAGCACTCCGTGCTAAGGCTCTTTACTCTATCGATGAGGCTAATACACTTCGTTTCTCACATGAGAATGAGTCCATCAAGAAGGTATATGCTGAGTTCTTCGGCGAGCCCGGCAGCCATAAGGCACATGAGATCCTTCATACCTCTTACGTACCTAGAGTTATCAATGAATAATTGATAAAGATATATTCTAAAGTAAATATGATAAGAAGTTAAGATCAATCCTCTCGGGTTTGTAATCCGGGAGGATTTTCTTTATTTTTTTATCATTTGACATTTAAAGTATGTTATGAGAAAATAATGCTGTACTATGGCGGAAAAGCTGAAAGTGTTATGATTGCATGGAGCAGGTATGGCAAACTATAGAAAAGTGATCGCCGTATGCGGTGTATGGCTTAGCGAAGAAAAAGAATACGGCTTTATAAGCGAACTCAACAGGATATGCAAAGAGAAGGGCTATGTTGTGGTAGCCTTTAATTTCTCCATGGATTCGCTTGAGGTTGAGGAAGATATCATCCGTGAAAAAAAGCTTATGGAGCTCATGGAACACTTTGACTGTGCGGCTGTCATAGTGCTCGGGGAGACGATAAAGAGCGACATAATGATAGACTATATCAGAAAGACTGTCGAGAGGATGAAAGTTCCCGCATTTTCGCTCCAGTATCCGATCGAGGGCTGTATCCATATTACCCAGAAATTCGGGGAAGGCTTTAAAAATATAGTCCGCCATGTTATTGAGCATCACGGCTGCCGCAGGGTGAATATGATAGCCGGCGTAAAGGACAATGATTTTTCACTTGAAAGAGTAAAAGCATATAAGGAAGTACTTGAGGAGAACGGTATCCCGTTTGAGGAGAAGAGGCTGAAGTACGGAGAATTCTGGGACAGACCTGCAAGGATCGCTACCGATGAATTCTTAAAAGAAGAAGTTCCGGAGGCCATTGTCTGTGCCAATGACGCCATGGCTATAGCATGTACGGCTGTGTTAAGGGAGCAGGGGTACAGGGTTCCCGAAGATGTGATCGTGACCGGATTTGACGGCCTTACAAGTGCAAAGGTCAATTATCCGCCTATATCTACAGTGGCCCCCGACAATGAAACCGAAGTCAGGATGATATTTGATATCCTTGACAGGATAGAAAACGGTGAGGCGGTTGATACAGGTATTACCAAATACGTGGATTACAAGGTGACACCGGACCGTTCCTGCGGATGCGGTAAGAAGGACGATAAGGAATCCATAGACAGGATGAGCCTGTTGGCTTTATCGCTTAATGAGCAGAAGTGGCATATGATGGCCATGAATAAGCTTATGCTTATTGCCAACGAGATGCATGACCTGAAAGATATGACACAGATATTGGCCGACAGCGTAGGTCTTTGGAGCCAGCATCTTTATTTTGTAAGTGTTTATGAGCAGTTTTTGAAAAATGATACGGAAGAAACTGAAGATATCAGTTATGTCAAGGATGATAACTGCGTGGCACTGTTCAGAATGCAGGATTTTGAGGTAGTAAGAGATTGGACACCGTTCAGGGAAGAGGTCATAATGCCGGGACTTAAGGAAGTATTCAGGGATGATAACGGATATGACATGTTCATGGTAAGATTACTTCATACAAAATCAGCGCTTTACGGGTATGTTTTTGAAGGGTTCAGGAATGTGGATGAACGCTGCATGCGCAGATGCGAAGAGTTCGGATTGTTCCTTTCGACGGCTATTAACTCGGCACTCAAAAATCAGAAGCTCTTAAAACTGAACGAAAGGCTTACCAGGATCAACAGGGAGATAGAGCGGGTATCTATACTTGATTATCTGACCGAGCTGTATAACCGCAGGGGATTTTATGATGAGCTGTATAAACTGGTCGGTCTTAAGGAGAATCAAGGGAAATATCTTACGTTCTTTTCTATAGATATGGACGGTCTTAAGGTGATAAATGATAATTACGGCCATAATGAGGGTGATTTTGCATTAAAGACCCTGGCATCTGCCATCAGACACTTTGCCGTGAGAAACGGTATATGTGCGAGATACGGAGGAGACGAATTCGTATGTGCCATTATCACAGAGCAAAGGACTGGGCTTTCGGCGGATACGGTAAGAGGACGTTTTAAAGCGACATTCGACAAGAACAGGGCACTTGTGGATAAACCGTATGCAATAAGTGCCAGCATAGGCAGCAGGTGCGAGCTTATAGAGGACGGAATGGATGTCGAAGAGATCATGCGTAAAGCGGATGAGGAAATGTACCGCGATAAGCTTGCAAGAAGAAAAAACAGGAATTAGGTTTCAGAAATATGACAGAAGCAATAAATGATTACATATCTTATATACCTTCTTCCGAGGTGCCGATATCGGGAGAAGTAGGGATAATATACGGCAAAAAGACCACATATTTATATGATGTGGGAAGCACACGTGAATGTCTGGATTTTCTTTATTCTCTTAATGGGAGGATGCAGATTATAATATCCCATTTTCACGGGGACCATACCTGGTGGCTTACAAAACACAGGGCAGGAGAGAAGGGTATGCTGCCGGGAGATACTTTGAGTCTTACTTATGAGCCGGTAAAGTATGAGAAGCTTTATATAGGAAAGAGTACGGAGAAATATCTTCCTGACGGACAGATAGTGATGGAACCTGTAATTATAGAGGATGAGACTCCTTCGGGACTGCCTTTAAAGCTGGAGATCATTCCGATGCCGTCATCACATACCAAGGGGTCGTTAGCGCTGGTGGTAAATGATGAATATGTATTTATGGGGGACGCAACCTACTGCAAATATATTGCGGAGGGCGAAGACGGATACGCAGAATACAATGTCCAGAAATTGAAAGAACAGATAGATGTGCTTAAAAGCCTTAAGGCTGAGAAATGCCTGGTGAGCCATGAAAAAAGATTTGAAAGACCTTTAAAAGTGGTAATACGCCAACTTGAATCCATATATGCAAGAAGGCTTCCGGGAGAAAACGGGATAAAGCTTGTAAAACAGCAGGGATAAAAAACATTGCATTGTGGAAAAACAAGGTAATATAACAAGCTGACATAAAAAAGTGTCATCCTGAGCCTAGCGAAGGATCTTTAAGATCTTTACTTCGTACAGGATGACATTTTTTACATATCATATTTAAAAATCTTTCTTGAAAGAGATCGAGGTATCAAGCCTTCCATCGGCTATGGTCTTGTCTACCCAGAGCTTTAAGGTCTCGATGGAAACGGAGATACGGCTTAACTGTTCTTTGATATTGTTGAAATCCCTAAGCTCGTCATCGGTTATCTCGCCGTCGGCTGTGATCTCTATCAGTCTCTCTTTTTCTTTGTTCATCGCATTGAGCGATGCGATCATTTCCAGGATGATCTGTGAAAGATCCTGAACCTTAACTTCTGTTACGGATTTCTGGCCTATCGGACACTCATTGGCACAGAAGTAGTTGCAGAGCTCGGGTGCCTTGTAGCACTCGGCCATGGCGAGTATCTCATCCGGATGGGGAAGGGATTTCTCGCTCTCTATTTTTTCGATTCTGTCGTCGGAAATGTAGATCATTTCCTCGCTTGCACGCTGTCTGGTGAGCTCACATTTCTCACGGCAGAGCTGGTAAATGTTTTTGTTTTCTTTGATTGATTTTTTGCCCATGTCAAACCTCTTCATTTATCTTTTTGCTAAAAAAGTAATACGTTTTACTCTTTAGAAAAACATTATAATAGAAATGAATTAATAACACAAGTTTTTTTTACTGAATAATCAGCCAAAAGACGAAAAAAAAGAAAAAATTCTCAAAAAAATATTGATAATGGAATGAAATTATATTATAATGAGTAATTGTAAACGATTGCGTATCGGGACTTCCGGCGCATTATATAACAAGGAGGAGAGTATGGGTAAATTTGTAATCAAGAAAACAAACACAGGTATCAAGTTTGATCTTAAGGCTTCTAACGGACAGGTTGTTGCTACTTCTCAGGTTTACAAGGATAAGGCTTACTGCGTAAACGGTATCGAGAGCGTTAGAAAGAATGCACCCGCAGCTAATATCGAGGATCAGACAGTTAAGGATTTCAAGGTTGAGAAGTGCCCTAAGTTTGAGATTTACTCAGACAAGTCAGGCGAGTTCAGATTCCGTCTTAAGGCTACAAACGGCCAGATCATCGCTATAGGCGAAGGCTACACTACCTTAAAGAACTGTGTAAACGGCGTTGAGAGCGTTAAGAAGAATGCTCCCGATTCACCTGTTGAGGAAGTATAAGTTCATTTGAAGAATCGAGGTTAATATGTTTAAAGAGTTTAAGAAATTCATTATGCGCGGCAACATGATGGATCTTGCAGTCGGCATGATCATCGGTGCAGCGTTCAACGCTATTGTTACTTCACTTGTAAATGATATCTTTATGCCTTTACTTGCATGGATCGTCGGCAAGCCCGACTTTTCGGATCTGTTCGTAGTACTCGGCGGAGACGGCAAGACTGCAGCCACCCTGGCTGAGGCTCAGGAGTTAGGTCTTACCACATGGAACTATGGTAGCTTCATCACAGCTATCATCAACTTCCTGCTTATGGCATTCGTAGTATTCCTTATCGTTAAGGGCATGAACAAGCTTGCTGAATCAGGCAAGAAGTTAAATAAGAAGGAAGAGAAGAAGGCAGAGCCTACTACAAAGGTTTGTCCTTTCTGCCAGTCAGAGATCAGCATCAAGGCTACCAGATGTCCTCATTGTACATCAGAGCTTAAGAAGTGATACATGTGATAATATGAATACTTATGGGACAGATTCTTTAATAAAGAGTCTGTCCTGTTTTTTTACTTGATTTTTTTATGATACATGGTAAAATGTTAATGTTTGCGGATCAGCACGGGACATTTTGGGTTATTAACCGTAACCATGTTTCGTAAGGATTGTTTTGGAAGGTTAGGAAGAAAAGATAAGAGGGATCACACGTGGGAACAAGAGAAGAGATCGAGAAAAGAAGAACATTTGCCATAATATCGCACCCCGATGCAGGTAAGACCACCCTTACGGAAAAGCTCCTGCTCTACGGCGGAGCCATAAATTTAGCAGGCTCCGTAAAGGCTAAGAAGACTGCCAGACATGCGGTATCTGACTGGATGGAGATAGAGAAAGAAAGAGGTATTTCGGTTACCTCTTCGGTTATGCAGTTCAATTATGACGGCTACTGCATCAATATCCTTGATACCCCGGGACATCAGGATTTCTCGGAGGATACATACCGTACGCTTATGGCGGCAGATTCTGCGGTCATGGTCATAGACGGTTCAAAGGGTGTTGAGGCACAGACTATCAAGCTTTTCAAGGTCTGTGTCATGAGACATATCCCGATCTTTACATTTATCAATAAGATGGACAGGGAAGCAAAGGATACATACGAGCTCTTGGATGAGATAGAGAGCGTGCTCGGTATCAGGACTTGTCCCATGGACTGGCCCATAGGTTCCGGAAAAGAGTTCCAGGGAGTATTTGACCGCCAGACCGGCAAGATCAACCGTTACTTTGCGACCACTTACGGTATGAAGGAAGTTGAATCCGTATCGGCAGTAATAGGCGATCCTTCGCTTGATGATATAATAGGTAAGAAGGCACATGAAAAACTTAAGGAAGAGATAGAACTTGTAGAAGGAGCCATGGATGAGTTTGATCTTGAAAAGGTCAGAAACGGACTCCTTACTCCTGTTTTCTTCGGATCTGCTCTTAATAACTTCGGTGTCGAGAACTTCTTAAAGTATTTCTTAAAACTGGCACCAACACCGCTTCCAAGGATCGCGGGAGACCAGATCATAGATCCTATGACCACCGATTTTTCGGCATTTGTATTTAAGATCCAGGCGAACATGAATAAGGCTCACCGCGACCGTATCGCATTTATGCGTATATGTTCGGGCAAGTTTGACGCTGAAGCTGAAGTATATCATGTGCAGGGCGGCAGAAAGCAGAGACTTTCACAGCCTCAGCAGCTTATGGCACAGGAAAGAAAGATCCTTTCCGAAGCTTATGCCGGAGATATCATAGGTGTATTCGATCCCGGTATTTTCTCCATAGGAGATACCGTATGTGCTCCCGGACTTAAGTTTGCATATGAAGGTATCCCTACATTCGCTCCCGAGCACTTTGCAAAAATACGTCAGGTTGATACCATGAAGCGTAAGCAGTTCTTAAAGGGTGTCACACAGATAGCACAGGAAGGTGCCATCCAGATATTCCAGGAGTTCAATACCGGCATGGAGGAGATCATAGTCGGCGTAGTAGGCGTGCTCCAGTTTGATGTTATGAAATTCAGGATGGAGTCAGAGTACGGTGTTGAGATAAAGATGGAAACACTTCCTTATGAATACATCCGCTGGGTAACCGAAACACCCGCACCTCTGTCGGAGCTTAACCTTACATCCGATACCAAGCGTGTAAAAGACATGAAGGGCAATCCCTTACTTCTTTTTGCACATGAGTGGAGTATCAGGACTGTCATGGACAGAAATAAAGGTCTGGAGTTGGCCGAGTTTTCAAAGAACTGATTTTTATGTGCGGCGCACCTATCTTATTATTGCATTTGATCAATCTATGGGCTCTGTCCGGGTAGCATCCCGAGCGAGATTGCCGCATTAGGCAATTCGCTTCGGGAGCATACCCGTCACGAGCCCTTGACTTTTGTGCAAGTATGCAATAGTAAGATAGGGGCGCCGCACTTTCAATTACCCGAAATTTATAATCCGTTAATTTGACAAACCTTAGCTATTATGATAGTATATACTTGATTAAATATGTAGCATGAATGTAATAAGTATGTAACAAATTAATATACTGTTCAGGCAGCAAATATTTATATAACAGGAGAATGAAAATGGAAGCATTAAAGCCCGTAAAAGAAGGAAAAGTACGTGAGATCTATGATAACGGTGATACCCTTATCATGGTCGCTACAGACAGGATAAGCTGTTTTGACGTTATCCTGAATAACATCGTTACAAAGAAGGGAACAGTGCTCACACAGATGAGCAAGTTCTGGTTTGATATGACAAAGGATATCATCCCCAACCATATGATATCCGTAGATGTAAACGATATGCCCGAGTTTTTCAGAACTCCCGAGTTCGACGGCAAGAGCATGATGGTAAGAAAGCTTAACATGCTGCCTGTAGAGTGTATCGTGCGCGGTTATATCACCGGAAGCGGATGGGCAAGCTATCAGAAGACCGGGGAAGTATGCGGTATCAAGCTGCCGGAGGGCTTAAAGGAATCAGACAAGCTCCCTGAGCCTATTTATACTCCTTCCACCAAAGCCGAGATCGGTGATCATGATGAAAATATCAGCTTTGAGCAGAGCGTTGATTACTTAGAGAAGCGTTTCCCCGGAAAGGGCGCCGAGTATGCTCAGAAGCTTAAGGACTGCACTATCGCACTTTATAAGACATGTGCTGATTATGCACTTTCAAAAGGCATCATTATTGCAGATACCAAGTTTGAGTTCGGACTTGATGAGGACGGTAATATCGTTCTCGGTGATGAGATGCTTACACCTGACAGTTCACGTTTCTGGCCTCTTGAAGGATATGAGGCAGGTCATTCACAGCCTTCGTTTGATAAGCAGTTTGCAAGAGACTGGCTTAAGAGCCACGAGGGACACAACTGGACATTACCTCAGGAAATCGTGGATATGACCATAGCAAAATACCTTGACGGCTACAAGAGACTTACGGGGAAAGAGCTCTGATGACCGGACAGCATTCGTGTTGCACAGAGGGAATGTATTGCGAGGTGATCGTTAATGGACAATAAGGGTAAGGGTCCGTTAAGCGTAATGTTGATAGTGCTGATCGTTCTGGCAGCCTCATTACTTGCGCTTTTAGGATACTCTAAGCTTACTGCCGGGTCGGAAGACCCTTACAATATAAACAGCGGAGTTGCCGGCATATCTGCGGACGACGGTAAGGTAGGCGTCTACGATAAAGAAGGCAATTTTACCGAAATCCCGGAAAATGTGGTAGTGCCCGGTATCAATTCGTTTCAGATGAAGCTTGTAGCCCAGGCTCTGGAAAAAACCAAAGCCGATCTGAATGAAAAGCTGACAACACCGACGCCTGACACTGATCCTGCGGTAACAGGCAATCCTGCCGTGACAGGTACCGATGATCCTGTGACCCCGACGGATATTCCGGGCGGAAACGGGGAAGATGCTCCCGATGATTCCGATATAGAAAAAGCGGCTGAGAAAGCTGCGGAGAACGCAAGCCTTCTCGTAGCTTATTACGAAAACAAACAGAAATATCTGGAGATGCTCGGATATAAGTCTGAAGAAGGCTTAAAAGAGCTGGTAAACGGTGACGGTCAGGAAACTGTAGAGTTCCTGTCTGTTTATACCCAGGGTACCGATGATAAGAGCGTAGCACTTATCCAGGAAAGGCTGATGCAGCTCGGTTTCATGGATTTCGCAGAGCCTACGGAGCATTACGGGCCCGTTACCATGGATGCCGTTAAGCGTTTCCAGAGACAGAATGACTTAAAGCAGGACGGTATAATAGGTGAACAGACCATAGGTATCCTTTTTGAGGATAATGCAAAGTCATACCTTTTAAAGAAGGGTATGGATGGTGATGATATAAAGAACGTTCAGGACCGTCTTTACGAACTTGGATATCTGGCTAAAAAAGACCAGATCACAGGCCATTTCGGTGATGATACCGATGCAGCGGTAAAGGCACTGCAAAAGGCTAACCAGCTCACAACCGACGGAAAGATCGGTGTTGAGACATTCGAACTTCTTTACAGTGAGAATGTCAAGGCCAACCTTATTTCCTTCGGAGATAAGAGCGACATAGTACTCGAGTGTCAGAAGAGACTTAAGGAACTGGGATATCTGACCACTGCTCCCGACGGATATTACGGTGATGATACATTGGCAGCTGTAAAACTGTTCCAGTCAAGAAATGACTGTATCGTAGACGGATATCTCGGACCCTCTACCAGAGCGGTGCTTAACAGTTCAAGTGCCAAGTCCAACGGTCTTGTGCTCGGCGATCAGAACGATACGGTCAAAAAGGTACAAAAGCTGCTCATAAAGTACGGTTATCTTGCAAGCGGAAGTGATACAGGTTATTTCGGTGAACTTACAGAAGCAGCAGTAAAGAAGTTCCAGCAAAAGAACGGACTCAGTGCTGACGGAAATGTCGGACAGAAGACCATGGCCAAGCTTACCGGAGATAATGTCGTGAAAGCTACAGGCGGAAACGGCGGCAATGGCGGCAATGGAGGTAACGGCGGCGGAGACAGCGGAGACGGCGGCGATGGCGGCGGCAAGGTTTCATACAGTACGTCACCTGACGATCTGATAGCAGTTGCAAGGACAAAGCTTGGCAAGAAGTATGTATACGGTTCGAAGGGACCTAATACCTTTGACTGTTCGGGCTTTGTATACTGGTGTCTGAACCAGATAGGCGTTAATCAGAGTTATATCACTTCATCCGGTTGGAGAACGGTCGGCAAGTATAAGAAGATAACCGATTTCTCTAAGATGAAGAAGGGCGATATCATAGTAGTATACGGCCACGTAGGTATTGCCATCAGCAATTCGAGAGTAATCGATGCATCATCATCTAACGGCAAGATCGTTGAAAGAGATATGGGTGACTGGTGGAAGAGAAACTTCATCTGCGCATGGCGTATATTTGACGAATGATGTTACTTAACATATGCTTAAAATACTATTTTATTAAAAGACAGCCTTACACTTTAAGACGGTGTGAGGCTGTTTTAATAAAAAACACTTGACTAAATCAGTATTTTATGCTTTTTTAGAGTAGTATTGATTTTTGATACAAAAGAAAGAAAAAGGAAGGAAAAGAAAATGAAGATTTACAACACACTTACAAAAAGAGTAGAAGAATTTGTTCCAAACGTTGAAGGTAAGGTGGCAATGTATACTTGTGGTCCCACCGTTTATCACTTTGCACATATAGGAAACTTAAGAAGCTACATCTGTGAGGACGTGTTGGAAAAGACCTTAAGATATCTGGGATATGATGTAAAGCGTGTAATGAACATCACTGATGTAGGCCATCTTTCAAGCGACGGTGATACAGGTGAAGACAAGATGGTAAAGGGTGCCCAGCGTGAGCACAAGACAGTCATGGAGATAGCTAAGTTCTATACCGACGCGTTTTTCGCAGACTGCAAAAAGCTTAACATCAAGACTCCCGACGTGGTAGAACCCGCCACCAACTGCATTTCCGAATTCATACATATGATAGAAGTGCTCTTAGAAAAGGGTTATGCTTATAAGGCAGGAGAGAATATCTACTTTGATACGTCTAAGCTTAAGGATTACTATGTATTCGGCAAGCAGAGCGAGGACGAGCTCATGGTGGGCGTACGTGATGATGTTACCGAAGATACCAATAAGAAAAATAAGAATGATTTTGTGCTCTGGTTTACAAAGTCCAAATTTGAAGATCAGGCATTAAAGTGGGACAGCCCCTGGGGCGTAGGATATCCCGGATGGCATATAGAGTGCTCATGCATAAGCATGAAGCATTTGGGTGAATACATGGATATCCACTGCGGCGGCGTGGATAACATCTTCCCCCATCATACAAATGAGATAGCACAGAGTGAGTCCTACTTAGGACACAAGTGGTGCAATTACTGGTTCCATGTACATCACTTAAATGATGCCGGCGGCAAGATCAGTAAGTCAAAAGGCACTATCCTTACTGTTTCCGTAGTTGAGCAGGAAGGTTTTGATCCGCTTGTATACAGATTCTTCTGCTTACAGTCACATTACCGTAAGCCTTTAGAGTTCTCATTTGATGCTTTAAAGAATGCAAATACCGCATATCAGAAGCTTAAGAAGAGATGCCTGGAGATCAAGGCAGAAGCAGAAAAGAGTACAGATAAAACAATCAATAAGGAAGTATTTGACGAGTTCGATGAAAAGTTCAAGGATGCTATAGGCAATGATATAAATACCTCCATGGCTACCACTCTTGTATATGATGTATTAAAGGCTGATATCAGTGCAGTGGATAAACTGGCTCTTATTGAAAGCTTTGACAAGGTGTTAAGCCTTGACCTTACGGTAGAGAAGGAAACAGCTGCCCTTAAGATCGATCCCGAGCTTGAGAAATACGTATTGGAGCAGATAGAGCTCCGTAAGGCTGCCAAGAAGGAAAAGAACTTTGCCGAGGCTGACAGGATACGTGCAGAGCTCCTTGAAAAGGGCGTAGTATTAGAGGATACAAGGGAAGGCGTAAAGTGGCACTTAGCATAAATGAAAATATCACTCAGACCGGAGTGATAGCTGAAGATTTGAAAACAGAAAAAGTAACTGACATCCGTCAGATCCCTGCGCTCACTCTGGCATACTTAGGAGACGCCATATACGAACTTGTTCTCCGTACTATGCTTGTAGAACAGGGGATGAGCCATGTGGACAGTCTCAACAAAAAGGCATCAGGATATGCCAAGGCTCCCACACAGGCTAAAATTTTCAGAATTATAGAAGAAAGCCTTACCGAAGAGGAGCTTGGCTTCTACAAGAGGGGCAGGAATGCAAAGTCCGGAAGCGTGGCTAAGAGCGGTACCGTCATGGATTACCGTATGGCCACAGGCTTTGAATCCATGCTAGGATACCTTTATCTGTCAGGCAGACAGGACAGGATACTGGAGCTTGTAAAGCAGGGGATTAGCGGGCTTGAGACTTCAAAGTAAAGCTGCCTGCATAATAATAGGCACATGGCAGGTATAACACATATTATGAGGATTTTGTAATGAGATTCGAAGAACTGACACTTGAAGGCAGAAATGCGGTGCTTGAAGCCTTCAGGGCTAAGAAGCCCATTGATAAGCTTTTTGTACAGAGAGGACTTAATGACGGCCCGATCAATACCATATTAAGGGAAGCTAAAAAGACTGATACCATAATAGAGTTTAAGGACAAGGAACGTCTCGACCAGATGTCCCAGACGCATAACCATCAGGGTGTCATAGCATATTCGGCAGCGTATGAATATGCCGAGGTCAGTGAGATTCTGAATAAAGCTAAGGAAAAGGGCGAAGCTCCCTTTATATTCCTTTTGGACGGCATAGAGGATCCTCACAACTTAGGAGCCATCATAAGGACCGCTAACCTTTGCGGGGCACATGGTGTCATAATTCCCAAGAGAAGGGCAGCAGGTCTTACCTCTACTGTAGCAAAGACCAGTGCCGGAGCGCTTAATTACACTCCTGTAGCTAAGGTAACCAACCTTACAGCTACCATGGAGGAGCTTAAGAAGGAAGGCCTCTGGTTTGTATGCGGCGACATGGGCGGAGAGAGCATGTATAAATGTAACCTTAAAGGTCCCATCGGTCTGGTGATAGGTAACGAAGGAGAGGGCGTATCAAGGCTTGTAAAGGAGCATTGTGACATCATAGCCTCCATTCCCATGAAGGGTGATATAGACTCCTTAAACGCTTCTGTGGCAGCAGGCGTGCTTGCATATGAGATAGTAAGGCAGCGTTCGCTTACATGATCGTTTTTCAGTTCGTTATATGGATACCCGCATTCTGCTAAATATCTCCGTAACATGTTACGGAGATATTAAAGTTGAAATATAAAATGGTTTATGATATACTTTGTTCATACGGTTTGCCATAGATATGACAACTAACGTCGTCATACGAAGTATGAAGACAGCAGGTTCGCGCGACGCTTGGCGCGAGCATTCATTATAGTAAAGGGACGGAGATTGGTCATGTATGTACTTAAAATAGACCTTCCTACCGGCATCGCGTATTTTACCGGAAAAAAGAAGGTCGTTCAGGGTTGTGAGTCACCGGGACTGACGGGAAATATAGAAGGTGCCAGATTCTTTATGGACGAAGAAGAGGCAGCTAAGTTCTGTAAGATGCTCGTTAAGAAGTATGACATGGAGTTTTATTATTCTATAGAGGAGCAGAAGAACACCGAGCCGGAAGAGGAAAAGAAGGAAGAAGACTTCTCATTCCAGCTTGATAAGGACCTTGTAGCCGACGTTATGGATGCCGAAGATGAGCATGGTAACAGGCGTAATTCATAATTTTGTAAATTTTTTAAAAAAATGCTTGCAATTTAAAAAAGCATGTGTTATTATATCATTCGGACTTCAAAAGGGGTTCGTGATGCTGCTATAGCTCAGCAGGTAGAGCGCATCCTTGGTAAGGATGAGGTCACCAGTTCGAATCTGGTTAGCAGCTTAGCTGTCCGGGTTCGGCAGCGCATATATGAGTTTCGAGGTGTGGCTCAGTTTGGCTAGAGCGCCACGTTAGGGACGTGGAGGCCGCTGGTTCAAGTCCAGTCACCTCGACTAAAAAAGAGTTTCGCATAAATGCGGAACTCTTTTTTTTACATCCAAGTGTCAGATCACATCCACACACTGAAGCTTGACTGCCCGTAACCGGAATAGGCATATCCTCCTTTCCTGTTGTAGGCAGCAGGACCTGTGGCGGTGGCAATAGCGTTTGACCTGTTCAGAAGCTGTGAAGCGAAAGAGCCATAGCCTTTGAAAAGTGTCTGTACGGCGGAAATATCTGCCTTGTCCAGCTTATCCTGATCGAAGGATAACTTATTGTCTGAACCGACAGTTATCCCTGCTTCCGAAAGCAGCTTTGAATTGATCGAAGTGGTCTTTGTCATCCAGGATCCGTTCCGAAGTACCGACATGGTATCGGAATTGCCTGCACTTTCAACTACCTTGTTATAATCTTCGGTGAATTTCTTAAGAGCTTTCCCTATTGCCTCGCGGTCATAATCCTGTCTAACAGTCTTCTCGCCGGTCTTTTCATCCGTCTCTGTGAAGTCCTTTTTAGCCCAAAGAGAATCCTTCATTACTTCCTTTATAGAATTGCCCATTGCTGCAGCATTCTGTGCGGTAAGCACGGGAGATGACTCTGTTTGCTTTAAGGTAGCTTTTGCAGAGGGGTTATTGGAATAGTAAGCATTCATCAGTTTCCGGTACGAGCCGCTCGAAATGATGCTGTAATCGGAAAAATTGATGCTGTTTAATCCGGATAACATAGAAAGATTAGACTTAGAAGACCTGTTTCCGTAGCTGTTATAAGAACCGAAAAGATTGCTATAAGAGCTGTAGGAATTTAACCAAGGCTCTGATGCGTAACCTCTGATATACGGCATAACGATTACCTCCTTTCCCTGAATGTAAGAGGCATTATGTGTATAATCCCTCAATTCTTATATCGGCATAAGAGGGGCATATATTAACATTTTACATGAATAGACCGATATATGATACAGATACATATACATATACATGTAAGAACGGATACGGAGGGGGATCATGGCAATAAATATAAAATCATCAACTGATATATATAGGATACAGACTCCGGTTTCCGGAGAAAAGGTTAAAAAGAGTTACATACTTGGAGCTGGCGACAGCCATCAGGCGGCTTATAAGGGTCAAATGAGCATAGACGGCGATACGTTTGAACTTTCGGATGAGGTGTCAAAAGCCATCCGGGAAGCTCATGAGAAAATGATGGAGCAGAATGCAGTTATCAACGAAATGAATGCAGCGGCTCACAATATGGTGGTGGCAGAGCAGCAGGGAGATGCCATGAAATCCGCTATGGAAGATCAGGCAAAAGCCATAGAGATAGCAGGCAGGATCGCAAAGGGAGGTCAGGTGCCCCCCGGAGACGAAGCATTTTTATTGGAAAACAATCCCGACATGTACAAACTTGCAAAATTAGCAGCAATGCACGCTAAGGAGCATGAGAAATACAAGACTCTGCTCGAGGAGAAAGAGCCTAAGGAATATGACTACGAGGCAGGTCAGGACAGTACCGTCCACAGAGTAGCTGTGGATGTGGAGATAGGATCTGACGGAGCAGAGATCACCGGAGTATCGGAAGTGGCGGTCGACCATAACGACCTGCCGGGCAACGGGACCATAAGCATTTAGTAAAATATCAATATAGCAAGGAGGCTTATATGATAACTGGAACTTTATATGAAGCCGGTAAGATGATGGTCATGCAGAATAAATGGGAGCAGAAAAAATCCACTGGCAATATCAATAAAAAAGAGCAGAAAGAACTGACACCGCAGGAGAGGGAACTTCAGAGGTACAGGGAGCAGCTGGAAGAGACGAAGAAGGGTAACGAATACAGTGCTCTATACAGCAAAATACAGAGTGGCCAGAAGCTGAGCCCGGCGGAAGAGGATAAGCTTAAAGCGCAGGATATGAAAGCATATCTGGATTATAAAGCCGACCAGGCAGAGCAGGAAGCATTTGAAGAAAAACTCAAGCACTGCAAGACGAAGGATGAGGCTCAGAGACTTAAAACCACAAAGATGCAGTCCAACTTAAGTAAGATAAAGAATGTTGAGAACGATCCGTATATATCCGATTCGGAAAAACTTAGGATTGCCCGTGAGGTTCAGGGTGATACGATCGCTTCAGCTAAAATCTTCGATAAGTTTACCCAGTCGGAGGAGTACGAAAAGATGCCTACTGAGGGAGAACTCCAGCAGATCAGGAAGATGGAGCGGGATGCCGAGAATGCCGCAATGCTGAGCGAAGCAGAGGAGCCTAATGACATTCCCGAGGAAGACAACGATGAAGCTGACGTAGATGGAGGTCTTACAAAAACAGAAACTGCGGATGTTATACCCAAAAACCAAAACAAAACAGAAGAACTGGTATCAGACGCCAAACTTAAGGAGAAAGAGGCAGTTAACGGAAGCGATAACGTCTTAAGTGAGATGCATGCCATTGTCAGCAAGCTTAATAAGACAAAAGAAGGGAACAATATAGATATCTTCGCATAGAAGACACACAAAGAAAATGAATAAAAACATTGAAATCCTGTCTTTGGATTTACCCGGAGACGGGATTTTTTACATTGCCTTTTTACTCAAAAGATGGTAAAATATAATGTCGTATAATGTTTTCCAAAATGGAAAGGGGATTATTATGGATTTTCAGAAATTCCTTGGATATTATGATTGCAAAGCCTGTGTTATGTCAGTGGAGACATATCCTGACGGCTCATATGGAAATATAAGGGTGGTAACCGGCAACAAGGCACATTGTGATGATGTGGCTATGATCACGGGACATCCAGCTGTTGAGGATTCGCCTTATGAAATGAGCTTCCCCAAGGATATGAACTTTGAGGAGTTTTGTTATAGAAGTGCAGTACTTAAAAAACAGCTTCATACATATGTCAATCTGTACCAGATGGGACTCTGGCTCGAGATATATATGCTTCCGCTTGGATCGGATAAAGAAAACACAGGCTATTGCCTTTATGCATATAATGTATCGCCTAAAGCAAATGCGGCCACAATGTCGGATCTTTCGCCGGACCTGCTCTCGGATGTTCTTTCTTCGTGTATAAAGCTTCGCGGAGCCAGAGACTTTGAATCGGGCATCAATGAGGTTATAACGGATATCCGTAATGTATGTGAAGCCAGAAGATGCTGCATCCTTCTGGTGGATGATGAGGAACAGAGCTGCGCGATACTGGCCGATGTATTGGGACCCGGCGTGGAAAAACCTCACGGAGCAAGCATGGACAAAAGCTTTTACAGTGTGGCTAAGACATGGGAAGCAACACTTGCCGGAAGTACCTGCCTGATCATCAAAAATCCGCACGACATGGAAGTGATAAAAGAACGTAATCCGGGCTGGCACGCCTCTTTGGCTAAGGCAACGGTTCAGAGCCTGGTCCTTTATCCGTTAAAGCATAACGATAAACTGCTCGGCTATATCTGGGCATCCAATTTTAATACAGAAAGAGCAGACAAGATAAAGGAAGTTCTGGAAGTTACCACATTCTTTATAGCATCCGAAATAGCAAACTATCAGCTGTTAAAGAGGCTTGAGATTCTCAGCAATATGGATCTTCTTACCGGCTGCCGCAACAGAAATGCGATGAATAACCGCGTAGCCGAGTTTGATAAGCCCGATGCTAAAAAGTACAAGAATATAGCTGTTATATTTGCGGACCTTAACGGATTGAAGCAGACCAATGACAGGGAAGGTCATCCTGCAGGCGACAGATTGCTGAAAAGAGCGGCAAATGTCCTCGCTGAGGTATTTACCGAAGAAGAGATATACCGTGCCGGCGGTGATGAGTTTATGATCCTGGCTCTGGACACTTCTGAAAAGGAAATGGAAGACAAGATTGCAACTCTCCGTAATGTCAGCGAGGACAACCAGGTAAGCTTTGCAGTAGGTCTCAGCTTTGACGATACAAAGCTTGATATACGTAAGGACATGCATATCGCGGATGAGCGTATGTACGACGATAAGGATGAGTATTACAGAGAGCATCCTGAAAGAAAATACAGATAATAATAAATGATTGGGGTAAACAGATGGGATCCGAAGGAAAAATATTTAATGACAAAATAACCGAAAATATTGGTAAGGTAATAGTGGGTAAGGAAACAGTTATAAAGTACCTTTTAACTGCGCTTCTGGCAGACGGACACGTTCTTATGGAGGATGTTCCCGGTACAGGTAAGACCAAGCTTGCAAAATCACTTGCAAGGTCTTTGAACATCGGTTTCTCCAGAGTGCAGTTTACTCCGGACCTGCTTCCGAGCGACATTACCGGTATCAATGTTTTTAACCGTAAAGAGAACGACTTCGTATTAAGAAAAGGTCCCGCGTTTACCAACATTCTTCTTGCAGATGAGATAAACAGAGCTACCCCCCGTACACAGGCAGGACTTTTAGAGTGTATGGAGGAGAGACAGGTTACCATAGACGGCGAGACCATGAAACTCGATGTACCGTTTTTTGTAGTAGCTACACAGAACCCCATAGAGAGTGCCGGTACATTCCCGCTTCCGGAGGCTGAGCTTGACCGTTTTATCATGAAGCTGTCTGTAGGACTTCCCGACAAGGAAGAGGAAGTAGACATATTAAATAAATATATGGAGACCGATCCTTTGGATACTTTGGAGAGTGTAGTATCTAAAGATGAACTCCTTAAAGCCAGGTATGCTGCCATGAGGGTTAAGATGCATGAGTGCATACCCGACTATATAGCATCTATTTCACAGGCATCACGTAACCATCCTGAGATATCTCTCGGTATCAGTACCAGAGGAAGTATAGCACTTATGCGCTGTGCTAAGGCTTATGCGTTCCTTTCGGGAAGGGATTACGTGGTCCCGGATGATGTAAAGGCTGTGGCGGTACCTGTTCTTGCACACAGGATCAAACTCGGCATAGGCATAGGCAATCCTGAGAAGGTCATGGCAGGACTTCTTGCCGGCATAAAGGTGCCTACGGAGGATTTTACTAAATGATACAGTTTATAGCCATTCTTCTTTTGGCTGCGATACTGTATATGACTCAGCGCTTTATTTACATGAGATTCTGGGCGAGGGCCTTAGAGGTCGACATACATTTTGAGGGCAAGGAGATATTTGAAGGAGAACGCGGCAGACTGGTCGAGACCATCACCAATGCCAAAAGGCTTCCTCTGCCTATGATAAAATGTAAGTTCCTTACCAGCAGAAGTCTCATGTTTGACAACTCCACGGTAAACCAGAATACCGATAATTATTACAGGAATGATGTGTTTACGCTGGGGAGCAGGGAGAGGCTTACCAGAACCATTTCTTTTAAAGCGGCCAAGAGGGGATTATACAATATCAACAGCTTCGAGCTGGTCGGAACGGATATGTTTTTTACCCTTCAGACGGTACTCATGCAGAAGATGTATGATGAGATATATGTTCTTCCGCGTCCTTTTAACACCAGTGAGATTAAAAATTCTCTCCAGTGGATAAACGGAGAGATAAAGAGTAAGGCTCATCTTATCGAGGATCCTTTTGAATTCAGGGGGATCAGGGAATACCAGCCTTACGATAGCATGAAGAGCATCAATTGGAAGGCTACCGCCAAAACCGGGGAGCTGAGAGTAAACATGCGTGATTTTACATCCCAGAAGGTGGTAAGGATTTTCTTAAACTTAGAGGATACCGGTATCATAAAGAGGACTGAGGCCTGCGAAGCGGCTATCAAGGTGGCAGCAGGTCTGGTAAAAAATTTTACCGCGGAGGACATGGAGTTTGCTTTATACAGTAACGGTATAGATACTTTAAGCAAGCAGCCCATAAGGATAAAGAGAAGCCGCGGCAAGGAACACGAACACGAGATATTCAGGGCACTTGCACGTATAGACCTTGAGGCGGAGACAACCGAGATGTCCAAGCTCTTCGGAGATACGATAGCAGCAGGTGACGGCACCATGTGTGATTACCATATATCCGTCAATTCCTATGATGAATATCAGCAGCTTTTGGGAAGCTATGACCGCATGCATATGAGCTTTTTGTGGCTCTATGTTACTTCGGGACGTGAGCTTATAGGCATTTCGGCATCTCTGCGTACCCGCACGATCCCTATAGTAAGCTGGGGCGGAGAGGTTAACGGAGAGATAGATATAGATAAACAGGTCGGATAAAATGCAGAGAGAGAAGAAGGAAAAAACGCTCATACTGATCCGTGAGCTGATCGTAACGCAGACAAACCACTGGAGTCTGTTTGCACTTAGTTACGGTCTTTCCGTCATGCTCTCCGCTGCCTATGATATACCGAGGCTTAACCTCCTCTTATGGGGAGTTATGGGATTGGGACTTATAGCCAATTACTTTATAAGGGTCAGGACCCGGAAGATGGGGGCTTCGATATTGTTCCATTTTTTGGTATTTTTACTCATGTCGGTTACCGGCATGACCTGCTGGGAGTATCTGGCATTACACGGCGGCTTTGCCTTTTTCTACTGCCTGCTGTCCCTTGTAAAACAGCACGGAGGCTTGGAGCAGGAGGATGAGGCCTTTTCGATACCGGTCATAGCGATACTTATATGCGCTCCTTTCTTTGTCCTGACTCTCAACCAGTATGAGAATATCACGGGCATATACCGCAACCTTTTGATATGTCTCTTTACAATGTTTTTTATGCAGCATTATTTCGGGCGTTACGGAAGGTTTGTAAAGCTCAACGAACACAGTGCGGGCTTTTTCCCGAAGTCCGAGATCATGGGAGCGGGACTTAAGAATGTCATCATATATGTAGGTGTTTCGGCAGGTCTGTTTTTTGCCATCGCCAACATGAATGCACTTACCGAGTTCGGTAATTTCCTGAAGGATAAGCTCGGTTACTGGATCAGATATATATTCAAGAAAATATTCGGTAACAAAGAGCCTGTAGAACAGGCTGTGGAAAGGCTTGATTATAACGATTATGATTCACTAACAGCGAAGATGGGACAGTTTGAGGTGCAGGAGGAATCCTTATTCAGCATCATCATGCAGAAGATTATATGGTTCCTCATAATCATGCTCATTCTGTACGGATTGTACAAGTTTGTGAAGAAGATCCTCGGTCTCTTCAGTATGAAGCTTGATACTGAAGGCGTGATAGTGGACGAGCTTGTTATGGATGTCAGGGAAAGCTGCGAAAAATCCTCCATTAAAGAGAAAAAAGTAAGGGAGAAGAGATTTTTCCTTACACCGCGTGAAAAAGTACGGCGGTTTTTCAAGTACACGGCCAAAGAGAAATGTTACCGTATCTGCAAATCAGGCGATCAGAAAGCACTCGGATACAAGACCTCGGGAGAATGCGGAAACGCGGTGGGAGTTCCCGAGCTTTCGGCTCTCTATGACAGGGCAAGATATTCGGAAGAAGAGATCACGGAACAGGATGTCAGCGAGATGAAGAAAATCTACGAAAAACTGGCTGATTCGTAATTACTATTTAAAGCACATCAACAAAAATGGTGATGTGCTTTTTGCTTTTTATTGTAACATATATTATTGGTGATTTATGTCAAAAAATATAAAGAAATAAATATATAAACTGAAGGAGGAAAGAGGTTTGAAAATCGCAGTATTAGGAGCCGGAGCAATGGGCAGCATGCTGGGTGCATACCTGCAGCTTGGCGGCGCAGACGTCACATTGCTTGTAAGAAGAAAAGAATTGGCTGATAAGATGACTTCTCCCGGAATCGTTATGAGAAGTTATACGGGCGCAGACGGAGAGAAATCGGAAGTCGGTCCTATCCCCATGAAAGCAGCAACAGACTGCACCGGATTAGGTGAGATGGATGCCGTGCTTGTTATGGTAAAGGGGTGCGATACCAAGAGTGCACTTGAAGGTGCAGCTCCCATTATCGGAGATAATACCAAGGTCGTCACTCTTCAGAACGGTATCGGAAATACCGATATCATCGCGGAGACTGTAAAACAGGAAAATATATATTACGGATGTGTAAATATGTCGGCCATCATGTCGGCACCCGCTGTACTTGATACGGGTCTGTTCGGTGATGTGAATGTGGCTTTCGGTTCCGTTGTTAAGGGTGACGCACAGAAGAAGTTCGGTGACGAGCTTACCGCCGTTCTTACAGCAGGCGGACTTAAGGCTGCATATTCGGATGATATTGACACAGAGGTTTGGTACAAGCTCCTTGTTAATATTGCCGTTAACGCCGGCTGCGGACTGGTACGCTTAAGAGGCGGCGAGGCAGGTAACGATCAGGACTTCACACTTCTTGCTGTCGATATGCTGAAGGAAGCCATCGCAGTAGGTATGGCTTCGGGTGTAAAGCTTGATTTCAACTATTTCATGACTCATATACTTCCCGTAGCACGTAAGACCTCCGGACTCCATTATCCTTCCATGGCACAGGATATGCTCATGAAGAAGGCTCCCACAGAGATAGAGTTTATTAACGGTGCGGTTGAGCGCTTGGGAAAGAAGGCAGGCATCCCTACACCTGTCAACACCACCATTTCCAGACTTGTACGTACCATTGAGAGAAATTACGATAAGCAGTATAAGGATAAAACAGGTAAGACCGGTCCTTCATTTAAGGTAAAGATAGCAGAGAAGTTCTGTAAAGGCTGCGGATATTGTATCAAGTACTGTCCCAAGAAGGTACTTTCAGCCGAGGACGCACTCAATGCAAAGGGCTATGTAAAGGTTAAGGTTGCAAATGAGGCAGACTGTATCGGATGTCTTTCATGCAGTACCGTATGTCCCGAAGCAGCAATTACCGTTATAAAGGAGGACTGACATGGAAAAGAAGTTTATGAAAGGTAACGAAGCATTGGCTGAGGCTGCCGTAAGAGCAGGTGTCAGATTCTTCGCAGGCTACCCCATCACTCCCCAGAACGAGGTTCCGGAGTACTTAAGCCGCAGATTACCTGAGGTAGGCGGTGTGTTTATCCAGGGTGAGAGCGAGATCGCTTCGATAAATATGGTATACGGTGCAGCCAGCACCGGTGTTAGGGCTATGACATCATCTTCAGGCCCCGGATTATCTCTTAAGTGCGAAGGCATCTCATACCTTGCTGCAGCACAGCTTCCCGCACTGATAGTAGATGTAAGCCGCGGCGGCCCCGGACTCGGAAGCATCCAGCCCGCACAGTCCGATTATCTCATGGTAACAAAGGCATTAGGACACGGCGGACACAGACTTATGGTATTCGCTCCTTCGACTTTGCAGGAGATCGTGGATCTTGTATACAATGCATTTGATTATGCAGAGCGTGACAGAAATCCCGTATGTCTTCTGATGGACGGTGTACTTGGTGCCATGATGGAGCAGGTAGAGCTTCCTCCCATGAAGGAACCTAACCCCAAGGCTCAGTCCTCATGGACCATGGGCAGATGGGAAGGCGAAGAGAAGAGACAGTCACATCTTATCTCTCCTATATATGAGGCAGGTCTTGAAGGCTTAAACAAGTCCTTTGCAGAGCGTACAAAGCGCTGGGAAAAGGAAGACGTAAAGGTAGAAGAGCTTTACCTGGATGATGCTGAGTATGTGGTTACCGCATACGGCATCGCAGCACGTGTTGTTAAGTCTGTAGTTGAAGAGTTAAGAGCAGAGGGTGTTAAGATCGGTGTTATCCGTCCCATCACACTGTTCCCGTTCCCCAAGGAGAGCTTCAACAAGCTTGATTATTCAAAGGTTAAAGGTATCATTGATATAGAAATGGCTATCCCTGCCCAGATGGGTGAGGATGTCAATGCCGCAGTCAAGGGCAGAGCACCCGTATATGAGTACGGTCATTCGGGCGGAGTATTACTTGACGATTATGACGTAAAGCAGGCTATAAAGAAGATCATAGCAGGCGGAGAGGAGGAGAAGTAATGAGTACATTATATGAGAGACCGAAGTCGATCCTCCCCACAGCGTCATCCTACTGTCCCGGATGTCTGCATGCCACGGCTACCAAGATCATAGCTGAGGCTATAGATGAGTTAAAGGTAAGGGAAAAGGCAGTGTATGTACTTCCCGTAGGCTGTTCTACACAAGGCCTTGTTTCATGGGACCTTGATATCATCGGTTCCGCACACGGAAGAGCACCGGCTGTTGCTACCGGTATCAAAAGATGCCGTCCCGACTGTCTGGTATTCTGTTACCAGGGAGACGGTGACCTCGCTTCCATAGGTCTTGCAGAGATCCTTTCATGTGCTAACCGCGGTGAGAACATCACCATTATCTTCGCAAACAATTCAATATTCGGTATGACCGGCGGACAGATGGCACCTACCACACTGCTCGGACAGAAGGCTACCACAGCCGTTAACGGAAGAAACTTACTCGGTACCGGATATCCTTTAAAGATGTGTGAGCTTATCAAAGAACTTGATGCCCCCCGTCTTGTTACCCGTTGTACACTCCGTACTCCTCAGGGTATCAAGCAGGCTAAGGCAGCCATTATCAAGGGCTTTAAGAATCAGCTTGAAAACAAGGGCTTCTCATTTATCGAGCTCCTTACAAACTGTCCTACTACATGGCACTGTGACCCTGTCACAAGCTTGGAATTCATGGAAAAGCAGACAGAGAAGTATTATGAGTGCAAGACATTTGTGGACAAGGAAGAGAGGTTTGGAGAATGAAATACTCATTACTTATATCAGGTACAGGCGGACAGGGTGTAATGTCAGCAGGAGCTTCTCTTGCAGCCACTGCCGCTGCGATCGGTTTTTCTACCTTTGTTCCGTGGTATGGAGCAGCACAGCGCGGCGGTATAGCAAAATGTACCGTTATGCTTTCGGATAAGCCCATCCTTTCACCTCTTCCCGGCAAGTGTATGGGAATGATAGCCATGAGCGATGACGCATGCCAGAAGGGTCTTGCCGAGCTTGTTCCGGACGGTCTTGTTATCAGAAATTCAAGCCGTGCAAAGAGCAAGATCAGAAGCGGCGGAGTATATCTTCTTGATGTGCCTGCCGACGATATGGCTAAAGAGATCGGTGATATCAGAATGGCCAACATGATCCTTATCGGAGCCCTTTTGGGATTCACCAAGATGCTGCCTAAGGAGATCGTGGTTGCAGGTCTTACAAAGAAGCTTGCAAGTAAGGGCGAGCTTGTGGTAATGGCTAACCAGAAAGCATTGGAGGCAGGCTTTGAGTGGGGAGCAGACATGTCCCATGTTAAAAAGCTTGAGCCTAAGGCGGCAGTTAATTCAAAATACAGCATAGAGAAGACCACGGTAGGCGAGATCCTTGATACTCCCAAGCTCCGTGCGATAGTAGAGAAAATGTTCCCTCAGGTTCTTAACCATCCTTTGCTTGAAACAGGAAGAACATTCAAATTTATTGATGCGGTTCCTTATATGAAGGATATGTTAAAGCCGGAAGATCTGGATAATTTCAGCGATGCATTGGAAGAGGTTGAATAAAAATGCTTGGGTTCAGAAAAAAAGAAGATACAAGAGATATATTTGAAAAGCTCTATCACGATGAAAGCGACGGAGCTGATACAATATTAAACTACTATGACGGGACAATGTGTGATGCACTTTTCCGTGCGGCTGATATCTATCCCGGATATATCGCATATGAATTTTTAGGCAGAAAGGTTACCTATAAGGGTATGCGCAAACAGGTCGAGCTTGCGGCAAAGGCATTGAAGAGTGCAGGTCTTAAGCCCGGCGAGTGTGTTACCGTAGCACTTCCCAACTGTCCCCAGGCTTTAGTCCTCTTATATGCGGTAAATCTTGCGGGCGGTATAGCCAGCATGATACATCCCTTATCATCGGAAAGAGAGATCGATTACTACCTGAAGACCTCAAGGGCCGTAATGGTAGTGACCTTAGACCAGTTATTCGGAAAATTCGAGAATATCCTGGAGGCTTCGGAGGTAAGGCTTACCATAGTTACCGGTATCCAGGACGGACTTGTGTTCCCGAAGAACGTGGCATATAAGATGACCGCAGGCCGTAAAACAGAGAAGGTAGAAGAGACTGAGAGCATCATCAGATGGAATACTTTCCTTGATCTCGGAAAAGACTATGAAGGTCCTTTTGCAGAGAGCCGTCAGCCTCATGATCCCGCAGTTATCCTTTTCTCGGGCGGAACTACAGGTACTACCAAGGGAGTTGTACTTACCAACCATAATTTCAATTCCCAGGCCATCATGATAAAAGCTACCGTACCGGTACTTACTCCGGGCGATAAATTCATAGCAGCCATGCCCATGTTCCACGGCTTCGGACTCGGCATATGCATCCACTGCATGCTGTATGCGGGTGCTGAGACTATACTTATACCGAGATTTACGGCTAAGAGCTATGTAAAGCTTATATCCGAATCAAAATGTTCGTATTTTGCAGGTGTGCCTACCCTGTTTGAGGCAATACTCAGGGTTCCCCACATCCACGGACTTGATTTCAGTCACTTAAAGGGTATATTCTCGGGCGGCGACAGCCTTTCACCCGAGCTTAAGGACAGATTTGACAGGTTCCTTTCCGAGCATAATTCGCCCGTACAGGTACGTGAGGGTTACGGTGCTACGGAGACACTGTCCGCATGCTGCCTTTCACCCAAGGAGGGTGCTAAGCGCGGCAGCATAGGATTCCCGTTTGCTGATATGTCATTCAAGATAGTAGACCGTGATACCGGTAAGGAAATGAAGCCCGGCGAGACAGGAGAGATCATCATAAGCGGTCCTCTTGTAATGAAGGAATACATCGGTAATCCCGAGGAGACAGCGCAGACCTTACGCGAGGACGAGAACGGCGTTAAGTGGCTGTATACAGGAGACCTCGGCATGATGGATGAAGAAGGATTTGTATTCTTCAAGGGACGTGCAAAGAGGATGATCATCGCATCGGGATACAATGTATATCCCAATCAGGTAGAGGCTGTCTTAGAGGAGCATCCTAAGGTAGAGAAGGCCTGTGTTATCGGTGTTGCCGACAAGTACAGAATGCAGAAGATCAAGGCATTCATAGTACTTAAGGAAGGCCAGAACCCCGATGAGGAGACCAGAAAGGAACTCTTCGATTACTGCAGGTCAAAGTTTGCTAAATATGCTAAACCCAATGAGATAGAATTCCGTGATTCACTTCCCCAGACCAAGATCGGAAAAACCGATTACAGGAAGCTTGAAGAGGAAGAAAAAAAGAAAACCGCGTAAAACCGAACCCCGTGCCGTGTGATATGTGCACGGGGTTTTATGCTTTCCTTGAAAAAAAAATCCTAATGTGATATAATTTCTATGATTGTGATAAAAACGGAGGACGATTTATGCTCATAGACGGAGGTCTTGTACTCGAGGGCGGAGGTACCAGATGTCTTTTCTCAGCCGGGATACTTGACCGTTTATTGGAAAATCAAATATATTTTAAACATGTCTATTCTGTTTCTGCAGGAGCATATATCGGCATCAGTTATATTTCCAAGCAGCCGGGATGGGCCAGAAAATCATTGCTCGAAACGGTTCCTACAAAGAAGCTGTTTTCGTGGTCGAATTTCTTTTTAAGGGGTTCGGTCATAAACATTAAGCTTATGTTTGACAGGATACCGAATGAGCTTCTGCCGATAGATTATGATGCGTTTTTCGAATCGGGTCAGACGCTTACCATGTGCCTTACGGATCTGAAGACCGGAGAGCCTGTATATATCAATGAGTATGAGGATAAGAAATACCTGATGGATATGTGCTGTGCATCCAATTCTTTTCCGGTCATCAGCAGAACGAAATATGTGGACGGAAGACCCATGACCGACGGCGGAATGGCGGATGCCATACCGATCAGGAAAGCTCTTTCCGACGGAGTACAGAGGAATCTTGTGATCCTTACCCAGCAGAGCCGTTACAGAAAAGAGCTTAAAACAAGCAAGCTGATCACCACAAGGTATTTCTGGCATAAAAACTTTATAAAGACCATTAAGGAAAGACCTTATAAATATAATTCGGACCTTGATTACGTAGAGGAGCTTGTGCTCCAAAATCAGGCCATAGCATTTTATCCCGAGATAACACTTCCGAAGCTTATCACGCGTAATCCGGATAAGCTCCGCGAACTGTACGATCACGGATATGCGATGGGACAGGAAGTAGTGGAAAAAGTAAAAGAATTTTTTAAAGTTTAAGGTGAAACAATGTTAAAAAAGCTTTTGCTGACATTAAAATACGGAGAGAAAAAAGCCAGAGCCGTTCTGTCGACCGTGCTGGTATTGATAGTTGCGGGTCTGATACTTATGATCCTGGGTATTGTTAAAAGCTCACTTATCATGCTCGGCGGCGGTGCACTTCTCATGATCGCAGGATTACTTGTGCTTTTTTCGTTTTCCTTTGTCGATATAGATGTCAGCATGGCTGATAAAGGTAAAAATACCGCAGGGCAGGATAAAAAGGATAAAAAAGAAAAAAAAGGCAAGGAAGATACCTCTTCCGATACGGATGATGAAATATCCGAACCGCCTGCAGGCATGGAGAATATTGATTTCTCAATGTTTGCCGATGATCTGTCGGATGTGGCCATAGGTGTGGAAGGGCTGGCTCTCGGCTCTTTAGGCGGGAAAACCTCCACGGAAGAGGAAACTCCCGAAAAAACCGATAAGCTTGCCGAAGCTGAAGCATTTATAGAGACTGACGAAAAAGAAGAGCAGGAAAAAGGAGTATTAACCGAAGAACTGATAAAGAAAGCGGAGAAAATAAACGCAGAGCTTTCTACCGATGTTGCAGACAGGAAGATCAGGCATGCGTCGGATCTTGAAGATACTCCCGAGAGTAACAAAGGTAATGCAGAAAAGGAAAAAGTTAAACCTACACCCAAGCAGATAAAGGCCAGAAGGAAAATGCTCAGGGTCCGCAGGGATGACAGAAGATATACTCCTGTTTTCATCGATTCGTGGAATGAGGTATCGGCACACAGGGTTCCGGCATTTATACAGGATAAGGGTAAGACAGCCAATATCGTACTTGTGGAAAGCGCATTGCGTACGGAACTCATGCCCATGAAGGATTTCTTAAACGTTACCTACAAAAAGAACGTGGAAGACCGTATGCCGGAAAGCTATGAAGAGATCAGAAACGATAAGGAAGTTAACGTCTTGTTCGGAGATCTGCTGCCTGCGCTTTATCCCGGTTCCAATATGAACGATACCAGCGTCATGTATAAGAATCTGTATATCTTGGGCGGGAAGATAGCGGTTACTCCGAGATCCTTGAGAAAGCTTTTCAACAAATTTGATTTTGAATTCAAGGTATTTGATTCGTTAAACCTTAAGGGCAACTATTCCAAGTACTTTAAGATGGCTTATGAGAACAGGATATTCTGGACGGATAACGTTATCACCCAGAATGATTATCAGGAGAGGATAAGAAGCCTTCTGCAGTCCATGGTTGAGGATGATAAGATTACAAATTCAGCTTTTGAGAATGACCTTGATATGATGGTAAGATACAATCTGATCACCAAGGAATACGCCGATTACTATTCGGCCAGAAAGACCGATAAAATAAGGATAAGGATATAAGGGGGAGAGCACTATGGATGAGGTTAATCCTATTCTGTTAAGATTTCTGGAGGCGGAAGCTTCCGTGGAAAAGTTAAAGATCATCGAGGACAAAGGGGAAGAACTTGATGACAGAGCTTTAAATAATATAGAGGCCAGTCTGGACATTGTGTCAAACAGCACTGACCCCTATGAAAGGATTAGTTATATCTGTGACGTGTTAAGAACACGTTCGAAGTTCGAAACAAACAGGTTAAGATGATTTAAGTCATCATGCAAGAAAAGGTATTGCAAAGATCACGCCTGCGCTTATTATGGATATGATCCCGATGATTATGCCGTTTTTTCTTGCATTGTGGAGGAGCGCATCATAATAATCTTCCGGAAAATACGGATTGATCATTATGGTTACGATACTGCCTTCCTCCGGACGATGCCATCTGGTCTGTTCCCAGATGTCTCTGTTGTTGATATATCTTTTTTCATTGAAATAATATTCGTAGGTTACATTATAATAACGCCCGCCTTTTCCGCCGAATTTGGAGTCAACGGAATAAACCCTTGCCTCCACCGGAACAGTGCAGGCTTTTTTTAACAGTCCGTAACGGTATACTTTCCTGTAGAACAGCCAGCCGGCCAGTCCCAGCATGACCAGTCCCATTACGATATAAAAAGCGTTACCGCCGAAAATACTTGACCGTCTGTATGTGATTGTAATGTAAAGAAAAGCGAAAAGCATGTTTAGTCTCCTTTATCGGTATCTGTTTCTGTTTCCTTTACAATATACACCGGACGCTGCTTGATTTCCAGATATATCCGCGCGAGATATTGTCCTGTAATACCCAGGAAAAGCAGAATTAGACCGCCTATCAGGAGCAGCATCAGATAGAGAGTAGGGAAGCCTGCCACAGGATCGCCGAATATCAGGGTTTTCACGAAATGGAAAATACCGATCAGAAAAGAGATGAAGCAGAAGATTATACCCATCCATGAGCAGATCTTAAGCGGTACTTCAGAGAAGCTTAAGATAGCATCGAAGGAATAGGAGATAAGCTTTCCTGCCGACCACTTTGATTCTCCGGCAGGTCTTTTGCCTGTTTCAAAGGGTAGCCATTTTGTATTAAAGCCCACCCAGTTGAATATACCCTTACTGAAACGGTTGTTCTCCGGCATGGAGAGTATGGCATTTACCATAACACGCTTCATCATACGGAAGTCGGTAGCACCGTTTATGATGTTCAGCTTTGACATCTTATTCATTATCTTAAAAAACAGAGAGGAAAAATGTCTTCTGAAAAATCCCTCCTTTTTTCTGTCATCCCTGTACATGGCTACCGAATCACAGCGTGAGGAGATAAGCTCATTGTACATCTGTGGGAGCAGTTCGGGCGGATGCTGGAGATCCGCATCCATCAGCACTACAAGATCACCCTTTGCATTTTGTAAGCCTGCAAGTATGGCGGCTTCCTTTCCGAAGTTCCTGGAAAAGGATACGTAGCGTACGGTATTGTCATTTTGGTGGAATGACTTAAGAACCTCCAAAGTGGCATCGGATGAGCCGTCATCGATAAACAGAAGTTCCGTATCACAGGGGTGGTCCGGGATACTATTCAGTTCATCCCTTACTTTTGCGATCGCTTCGATAAATATCGGGAGCACCTCTTCTTCGTTATAACAGGGGACTATTATGGAAAGCAGTTTGTTCATTGATTTATCCTCTCGTATAGTTCTTCCCATTGTTTCATAAGTGTTTCAAGTCTTTCGTCGTTTTTCTCATGCTCACCGGAAAGCTCCAGAAGCTTTGAGGGAACGGTGGCATTCTCCGGGAGCTGCATAAGTTCATCCAGCTCTGCGTTGCGTTTTTCCAGACTGTTTATTTCTTCTTCGGTTTTCTTAAACTCGTTTTCAAGCTTTCTCTGAAGAGCCTGTTGCTTTTTGGCATTTTCCCAGGATTCGCGGGAGCCGGCCGATTCGGCGGGAGCGGCAGCGGCATTTGCCCCGGCAGCGGAAGAAGTGCTGTTTTTAGCGGCATTGTTTTCTGCCAGTCCTATCAGCATATCCCTTTTTTCAAGATAATAATCATAAGTACCGTCAAAGGATATAAAGTGCTTGTCTTTAAGCTCCATGATTCGGGTGGCGGTCTTATTGATAAAGTATCTGTCGTGGGATACATATATCACGGTACCCTTATAGGATGAGACAGCCTGCTCGAGTATCTCCTTGGAGATTATATCGAGGTGGTTGGTAGGCTCGTCCAGGTACAGCAGGTTGGCATCGGAAAGCATAAGCTTGGCTAAGGATACACGTCCTTTTTCGCCGCCGCTCAAGTCCTTTATCAGCTTAAACACATCGTCGCCCGTAAAAAGGAAAGCGGCGAGTACATTACGTACCTTTGTATTATCCATATCGGGATAGGTATCCTGTATCTCTTCAAATACGGTCTTATCGGGATCGAGTACATGGTGTTCCTGATCGTAGTAACCGGTATAGACTTTTGCCCCGAGTTTGAAGCTGCCTGCATCGGGAGAAGTGATCCCGTTAAGGATCTTGAGCAATGTGGTTTTTCCGGTACCGTTTGCACCGATGATGGCAACCTTGTCGCCTCTTTTTACCTCAAAATCCGTATCCGTAAAAAGTGTGAGGTCTCCGAAGGACTTTGCAAGACCTCTTACGGTTAAGACATCGTTACCGCTTGTGATATTGGGCTCTAAGCGGATATCCATCTCGGCATTTACTTCCTTCGGGAGTTCCAGCCTTTCTATTTTTGCAAGCTGCTTTTCGCGGCTTTCGGCTCTTTTTATGGATTTTTCGCGGTTAAAGGATTTAAGTTTTTCGATCACGGCCTCCTGGTGCTTGATCTCACGCTGCTGGTTAAGATACTGCTTGATGTAGGCATCTCTTAACTGCTTTTTCTTTTCCGCAAACACGGTATAATTGCCGTCATATGAATGAGCATGTGTATTCTCTATCTCGATCACCTTGGATACAATGCGGTCAAGGAAATATCTGTCGTGTGCCACAAGGATTACGGCTCCTTTGTATGCGCTTAAGAATCCTTCCAGCCAGCGTATGGCATCCATATCAAGGTGGTTGGTAGGCTCGTCGAGCATCAGTATGTCCGGTTTTGAGAGCAGAAGCTTTGCCAAGGCAACACGTGTCTTCTGACCGCCGGAGAGAGTGCTTACGGACTTTGAGAACTCGTCCTCACCGAATCCCAAGCCTTTAAGACATCCGGTGATCTCACTTTTTATGGCATAGCCGTTTGCATTTTCAAATTCCTGGTTCATCCTGGAATATCTGTTTAATGCCTGCTCGAGCTCGTCGCCGCTTAAACTTTTCAGCATATGCTCGGTACGGCGGATGTTCTCCTCTAAAGCTAAAAGATCCGCTTTTACCGACAGGACTTCCTCATAGATGGTGTTGGTATCCGTTAACCCTTGAGTCTGTTTTAATATCCCTATGGTCGCGTCCTTCTGTATGGAGACCGTACCTTTATCGGCTTTAAGCTCGCCTGTGATTATTTTAAGCAGTGTGGACTTACCTGCACCGTTTATACCGACGATCGCAGCCTTCTGATTTGCTTCTATATGAAACGAGACATCGGAAAGTATCACATCCGTTCCGAAACTCTTTGTTATGTTGCTTACCTGTAGTATCACTTTTTCTTCCTCACATATCGGGTAAAATTAAATATTAGTATAGCAAAAAAAGGTAACTAAGTCAAATGCCACGGGCACCATTTAACTTGACATAACCCGCAGAATGAGGTATCCTTTAATGGAGTGTGCAACTTTAAGATAAAACGATTCACTTTTTATATGTTTAAGTCCTGACAAAAGACTGCAGGACAGGAGAAAAACAATGGGATTTGAGAGCATTTTAGATTTAAAAGAGCCCGTTAAAGGATTAACGGAACCGGCCTTTTTTCTGGATCTTAATATAGATCAGATACTTGAGAGGGTAACCCTCGGAAACAGAAGGATACGTGCATATTATGAGTATTTCCCTCTTGATGAGGAGTGTTCGGAGTACCGCAGGCTTATATACAGGGACATACGTACAAAGGGTCTTTTTGAGGCTCTTACGAAATATGTCGAAAACTATACCGAGTTCAGGGAGCTTGAAAGAAAGAAAAAGGAAACCAGGGGAGATATACAGAAAACGGTATGGAACATTTACGCCATAAAGCTTTATACCGAAAATCTGCTTAACCTGTACAGCGATCTGAAAGAAGCTTCACCTCAATCCGCCGGCATGAACGCATTGCTTGAATATCTGGGGAGTACCGTTTCGTCGGAGAACTTTAAGGATAAGCATGAAAAGGCTGAAACACTTTCATCAGAGCTCGATGCTTTAGATGTCAACGTCACCTATGAAAAGGGCAGGATATCGGTAGATGTATCCGACGACGATGACAAAAAGGATGATGAAAACAAAGACAAGCCTTCGTATGCGACATATGAAGAGTTCTTAAGCTTTTTTGATAAAGATAACGATGAGTCGTTTGTCAATCCGTTTGCCAAGGTATTTGAACTTACCGGTTTTGAACAGGAAGTGGTAAAGGTAGTTTCAAAGCGTATCCCCGAATGGTTCAAAAGGGCAGAGAAGCTGTACGATGACTGCTCTGAGTTTGAAGACACATGCTATTCGAGGCTTGCGGATGAGCTTGCATTCTATCTTTCATTTTATGAGTTTGAAACTAAAATGGAAGAGATCGGTATGGTATTCTGTGAACCGGAATGCAACGCTGAAAAGAAGATAGAGGCAGAAGGACTGTACGATCTGGCTTTAGCCCTGGTCAACCATGATAAGGGTAAGATCGTGGTCAGCAACGATTTTTACTATGATGATAAAGATCTGTTTTTTGTACTTACAGGTCCGAATCAGGGCGGAAAAACCACATTTGCGAGAAGTCTGGGACAGCTTGTCTATTTTTCGATGATGGGACTTAATGTCGCCGCTAAATCTGCAAATGTTCACTGGTTTACAGATATCCTGACACATTTTTCCGTTGAGGAAAGTGTTGAAAGCGGAAGAGGAAAGCTTATGGAGGAGCTTGTAAGGCTCTCACCCATGATGAAGCACTCCAGGGACAATGCATTTATCGTAATAAATGAGCTGTTTACGACAGCTGCCAATTATGATGCCATAATAATGGGTAAAAACGTTCTTGCGCATTTCATTGAAAAAGGCTGTCACGGCATCTACGTAACACATTTAAGTGAGCTTTGCGATACCGATGAGCATGTGGCAGGGCTTTCCGCACAGCTTGATGAAAACGGCATACAGAACTTTAAGATATTAAGGAAAAAGGTAGCCTACGAGGGCTGTGCCGAGAATCAGATAAAGAAATACCGGCTTGATTATACAAGCCTCTCTGACAGATTGAAAGGAATAATGAACAGAGCATGAATGTTTATCTGCTATATAAGGACCGTGAATGGGCGGGCATTAAGAAATATTATGATGCAAAAAGCATAGTACAGGATCTGGGTCTTAAAACCCTGTATACCAATGCCGGCAAGGACGTAGTATTTGAAAACGGGTCGGTAAAAAACATAAAAGATCAGGACGCCTTTATATACGATACCATGAGCAAGGTTATGGTGGCGCCCCTGGTTACAAAAGACGAGATAGTATTCAGGCAGGAGATCATAAAGGACTGTCTTGCAAATGAGGACTTTATCAAACAGCTCTATGCCGAATCCGGCAGGATCATGTCTGAGTGGGATAAGCTTGGCAGAAAATCCGGCTATACCGGAAGACAGGACTTAGCTGCCTGGGCGGAAAAACAGATACATCTTACCGAGCTTTTTGCCGGCGGATTAAAGGAGATAAAAGCACTTTTAAAGAAGTATCATACTTTCTTTGAATCTGAGGGTCTTAAAGCCTTAGCGGAAAGAATGTGTATCGAATTTGACGATGAATATGAGAAAAATATCGAGAAACTGATAAGTGACGTTTCGTTCTATACAAAAGGAAACGAGGATAAGGACGGAAGTGTCTATACACACATGCCTAAGATCACGTTCAGGGGCAAACTTCGTGCAGGTCTTAAGTTAGAGGATATTGTTCTTGAGGATGTCGATTCGGAAAGCATAAAATACAGAAATCCCAAGAGCACTATCGCAAAGATCGTTGAGTTTAAGAATTCACTTGCACCGAATTCGTTTTCATCGAAACTGACACCTGCCATAGAAAAGCAGGTTGAGGCGCTCGAACAGAACATTGTCAATTATGCAATGTCATTTACAAGAAGATTTATAGAGAAGTTTTCCGGATTCTTTGAGCAGCTTATGCTGCAGACGGCATTTTACAGAGGTGCCGTAAACTTAAGACATCACATGAAGAGGAGCGGTATAGAGTACTGCTTCCCGACAGTCTGTGACAATAAGAATCTTTCTTTTATAGAATTAAAAGAGTTCGTTATGTGTATGGAGCAGCGTGTAAATGCCGTAGGTAATACCTGCAGCATCTTAAACAAGCAGCTGGTCATTATCACAGGAGCCAATCAGGGCGGAAAATCGACATTCTTAAGAAGTGTAGGTATTGCACAGGTTATGATGCAGGCGGGGCTTCCTGTGGCCGCAGAGGATTTCTCAAGCGGTATTTTCCCGTCACTGTTTACGCATTTCACACGCCGTGAGGACAGTGCGATGAACAGCGGACGACTTGACGAGGAGCTCGGAAGGATGAATTCCATCATAGAAAACCTTGATGACAGGAGCCTGGTGCTTCTGAACGAATCCTTCGCCACCACTACAGAGGTGGACGGTTCCATAATCGCATATGATATCATTAAAGCATTAAATGAAGCGGGAGTAAAAATACTTACCGTTACCCACCTTCTTTCATTCGCCAAGAAGATGTACAGCGAGTCAGAGGAAAGAACCAAAAAGGGTGAGGATTCAGGGATTACGTTCTTCTGTGCGGAGAGAAAATCCGACGGACAGAGGACCTTCAAGATGATCCAGAGTGTACCCGAGCTTACGAGCTTCGGCCTTGACCTTTATAAACAGGTTATAGGGACTCCGAAGCTTTATGACGGGTCGGAGGACTAAACAAAGTGAACAGAAAAGTATTAAAGGAAAGGGGACTTAATGTCCTTAAGTCCCACTACTGGATAATCGTTCTGATCATGGCATTCACATCGTTTATCGGTGTAGAGAATGCTTCCTCATTCGGTTCGTTCAAAAAGGCACTTTCAAGAGAGGTTTCTCTGGATACAGACGGTATATCCAATACCATACTGGACGAGAAATTCGGCGGTGTAGCGGATGTGTTCCAATATATCACCAGCGGATTCGGAGCCGATAAGGTATGGGACAGCGCGAGCAAGCTGAAGGATAATATAACTGAAAAACCGGATTCACTGATTGACGGAGTGGTCGGTATTAAGGACGGGCTGACAGGAGTAAAAGACAGTGTGACCGAGGTTGTGGGAAATATTGACAGCCAGGCCATGGAGTCATCATATATCGGACCGATAGAAGTGGGAAAAACGCAGGGCGTTTTTGCGCAGATAGCAAACGCCTTAACATCGGGCAAGCTTTTTAACCGTATCTTTACCGGTGTTGCCACGATGTTCAAATCAGATAACGTTGCTGCCGTACTGCTGATCATATTCATGATCATCCTTACGATATTTATCTGGTATTTTTTACTTAATGTATTTAAAGTTGTTTCAAACAGATTTGTACTGGAGTCGAGGACATATGAGACGGTCCCCATAAGACGTGTATTCTACCTGATAAAATCAGGCAGATGGTTCCATACGGCCTGGGTACTTTTTACCACATCGGTCATCACCACGCTCTGGTATCTTACGTTATTCGGCGGTATCATCAGGTCGTACAGGTATATGATGGTACCTTACATACTGGCGGAGAATCCTTCGGTATCGGCCAAGGAGGCAAGAAAGCTTTCCACAGCCATGATGGACGGGCACAAATTTGAGGCATTTAAGCTCAGCCTGTCTTTTATAGGATGGAAATTCCTTTCGCTTTTTACCTTCGGTCTTCTGGAGTTATTCTTTGTCAACGCTTATGAGGCCGCAGTATTCGGAGAGTATTACTCGGAGCTCCGTATACTTATCAAAAAGAAAAAGAAGCAGGTACCCGAGGCAGAACTTTTAAATGACAGGTTCCTGTTTGTCAAGGCTGATGACGAGCATATCGATGAAGCCTATGCGGATATAAAGAGTCTGGCGGAAGAGGATGTGGAACTGCCGCCTAAGATGAAGGGCATATCCGGTTTTATAGCCAGGAATTTCGGAGTCGTCCTGTTTGCGAACAAGACTGAGGCACAGCTGTGCGAATATGAGGAGCATCAGCAGAAGATAAGCACCAGGCAGGCGGTTTTTGAGAAAAGGATATACCCTTTCAGACTGTTCCCTGCATATCGTAAGACCATACTTAACATGATAAAGCCTCCGAACATAGAATACCTTCATTATGTACGGAGATATTCCATCTGGTCAATAATACTCATGTTTTTCATGTTTTCGTTTATCGGATGGCTTTGGGAAGTCGGACTTCATCTGTATGAGGACGGCGTATTTGTAAACAGAGGATTCTTAAAAGGCCCGTATGTACCGATATACGGGTTCGGCGGGATTGTCATACTGATACTTTTGTTCAGGCTTAGAAAGAAGCCGATAGCACTGTTTTTCACCACCATAGTCCTGTGCGGTATCATGGAGTATACGACAGCTACGGTACTTGATGTACTGTATAATGCACAATGGTGGGATTATACAGGGTATTTCCTTAATGTACAGGGAAGGATCTGTGCCGAAGGACTGCTGCTTTTTGCGGTATTCGGTATGATCACGGTATACTTCTTAGGTCCTGTATGTGACAACCTGTTCAGAAAATGGAGGCTGCGCGTTGCGGCACCTGTCTGCATACTGCTGCTTCTTGTATTTATGGGAGATATCATTTATTCCGGTGTCAATCCCAATACCGGAGCGGGTATAACTGATTATCCCGACCAGCATCCTGCAGAGGTTACGGAGTCTGCAGAATAAGTTTTAATGATTTCGGAGTTTTTTTGTAATGTTGGCATTTGCTTATAGTCCTTTATATTTTTTTGAAACGTGGCTTCTGGCTTTTATGCTGTGCAGATGGATAAAGGCCTGCATAGGCAATAAGTATCAGAAGCCCATAAAGATATTTGTATATATAATTTTTATCTTTGCGGCACTTGCGATGCCCATAGGATTTTTACTTCCGGCATCAAAGGCCAAGAATGCTTTCCAGCATTACGGGAGTATATGGTTGGGAGTACTGATGTATGCGGGATTCCCGACACTCTGTTATCTGGCTTTCTGCCTTGTGTGGCGTATACATAAGCTGATAAAGGGTTCCAACGAATCCCTTGAACGTCCCAGAAAAGTAGCCATAACCGCAGCTACTGTAAGTATCATATTTGTCACTATCATATGTACATACGGCATGCTGCATGCTACCGATACAAGGATAACGGAATATACAATAGAAGTGGAAAAAGGAGATGGAAAACTGGACAGCCTGAACGCGGTCCTTATCGCCGATACCCATATGGGATACAATATCGGATGTAAAGAGATGCAGAGGATGGCGGATCTTATCAATGAATGTGAGCCCGATATAGTATTTTTCGCCGGGGATATATTTGATAACAGTTATGATGCACTTGATGATCCGGAAAAACTTATAGAGATATACAAAAGTATTAAGACAAAGTACGGCATATATGCCTGCTACGGTAATCATGATGTGGACGAGGCGGTACTGGCAGGATTCACTTTTAATTATTCGGGGAAAAAAGAAAGCGATCCGAGAATGGATGATTTCTTAGAGCGTGCGGGCATAAAGCTTCTTATGGATGAAGGAGAGTTGATCGCGGACAGCTTCTATGTATACGGACGTCCCGATCTGGCTAAGCCCGGCAGAGGGATTACCGAAAGAAAAACACCTCTTGAGATCATGGAAGATGTACCCGAAGGATATCCCGTGATAGTACTCGATCATGAGCCTGATGAAGTAAGGGTTCTGGCAGCTGCGGGCGTGGATGTGGCACTGTGCGGGCATACGCATGACGGACAGGTATTTCCCGCCAATCTGCTGGTAAAACTGGTATTTGACAACTCCTACGGATATAAAAAATTCGGGGATATGGACAGCATAGTGACTTCCGGCGTGGGTCTGTTCGGACCGTTCATGCGTGTCGGAACCATTTCGGAAATATGTAATATCAAAATAAAATTTACTCCATAACAGAAGCTGTTATGGAGTATTTTTTATCAGATGTATTCCTGTATTGTTTTCATCGCATTTATAAAACGCTCGTTAATGGCATTGCTTTTATATGGACCTAATGAAGAAAACATTTCTGCAGGTACAAAGCCTCCTGCCATTGTGGCATGTCCACCGCCTCTGCCCAGTCCGAACAGGGCTTCAGAGACAAGCTTTCCGGCATCCACATCCGGCCGCTCCGAGCGGACCGAGAACTTTACTCCGTCGGCACGGTCATTATATATTACGGCTACATCTATCTCTATCAGGGACAGGATGAAGTCAGCTACGATGGCGACCATGGAATCGGGACACGGGAACGGGATATGGCTGATACCTAAAGTCCCGAATACCTGTATGTTATTTATTGCCGAACTGTAGGATTTGAGATCACTGAATGCAAGCGTATTGGTATCGAGCTGCATCAGTATCGAATTATCCGCCAGTCTGTTTAAGAACCTGTACATCTTGATATCCAGGTCGGTGACACCGCGCGTAAAATTCAGGGTATCCATCTTTATGCCGTGGAGAAGCGCGGTGGCGGTAGCGGTATCAGGCTCTTTTTCCAGCATAGTATAATACTCTGCTATGATGGAGCAGCATGCACCTGTCTTTCTTATATCCTTAAAGACAAAATCGGTGGTGAGCGTTTGGTCTACGATCGGATGATGGTCTATTGTCGCTATCTCGATACCGGTAAGATCTGTGATATTGCCGCCGAAAGGCTGCGAATCCACACATATGATACAGTCATCGTCGTTAAGTATGCCTGCCAGCTCATTCTTTGAGAACATGATGATATTGAAGGCTTTTAACATTTTAGCGGCACTCAGCTTATCCATATTACCGTCATAGCAGAGAGTGGTCTCTATACCGAGCTGACGGAACAGCTGCTGCAGTCCGAAGGCCGACCCGATAGCGTCAGGGTCGGGGATGTTGTGAGTCTGTATATAGGTTCTTTTATTCTTACAGAATTCGATCAGCGTATAAAGTTCAACTAATTCCATTTGATCACGTTCCTTATAAGGATATAAAGTTATTTCTTTGCTTTTTTCTTAGTAGTGCCCAGATATTTTTTCATATGCTTTTTGATGGCGGCAAATGTTTCTTTGCTAAGGTCATGCTCTATCTTGCAGGCATCCTTTGCAGCAAGTTCCTCGGATACTCCGAGATACATCAGACATTCAGTGAGTACCTGGTGCCTTTCGTATATATCCTCGGCAACCTCCCTGCCCTTATCGGTAAAGGTGATATATCCCTGGGGATCCACATTGATATATCCGTTAGTTTTAAGCAGTTTTATGGCACGGCTTACACTGGGCTTTGAAAACTGCATCTCTTCACTGATATCTATAGATCTGACATTGGTATTTCTCTGCTGAAGTACGAGTATGGTTTCAAGATACATTTCGCCCGATTCTAATAAGATCATAATCTGCCTCCGTTTTTGAATAAATGCATTCTTAAGCTATATAGCGGTTAATAGTTTAGATGTATTGATTATAGTAAATGTAAGAGGAAAGGTCAATATTAAATATTTTTCCTTAAATTCTTAAAAAAATATAAAAAATCGCTTGACAAGTTATCGTAGACTAACTATAATACGTAACGAAGTAAGCAAAAGCTAACCATAAGGAGGTAAAAATGATGCCTTTGAATTTAGCGGATCCCGGAGTGGAATCTATAATAAAAAAAGTGGGCGGAAGCCCTGAAGTTAAGCAGCATCTGGAGAATCTGGGTTTTGTGGCAGGAGGTTCTGCTACCGTGGTTTCTTCCATAGGAGGCAATCTGATAGTGAATGTTAAGGAATCACGCGTTGCCATAAGTAAAGAGATGGCTGCTAAGATTTTTGTTTAAGGATAAAATTGTCATTCTGAGCGTATGCGAAGAATCTTAATACCCGAAAGGAGAGAATATATAAGAATGAAAACATTGAGAGATGTGGAGATCGGCGGCACTGCCAAGGTGAAAAAGCTTCACGGCGAAGGCGCCATCAAGAAAAGGATCATGGACATGGGCATCACAAAGGGTGTGGAGATATATGTCCGCAAGGTAGCACCTTTAGGTGACCCGGTTGAGATTACCGTCAGAGGCTATGAGCTTTCATTAAGAAAGGCAGATGCCGAGCTTATTGAGTGTATATGATAAATATGTCATCCTGAGCGAATAGCTCGATGGCAACGAATGATTTCATCATTCGGCCATCTGCATATAAGCAGTACCAACGATTCGTTTTACTCATCGGGTACTGCATTAGCGAAGGATCTATATTTTAAACCATAAGTTACCTGCGGGTAACATTTCTTTGACACATATGTTAGCTGAAAGCAACTAAAACAAAAGTATGTACACAGCATTATTATTTCAACATATAAGGAGTACAACATGGATTTAAGAATCGCCCTTGCGGGCAACCCGAACAGCGGTAAGACGACCCTGTTCAATGCACTTACAGGCTCCAACCAGTTCGTAGGAAACTGGCCCGGAGTTACAGTAGAGAAGAAGGAAGGTAAGCTCAAGAAACATGACGGCGTTACCATCACCGACCTTCCCGGTATTTATTCACTTTCACCTTACACACTTGAAGAAGTTGTAGCCAGAAACTATCTGGTCAGTGAACGTCCCGATGCAATACTTAATATCATCGACGGTACGAACTTAGAGCGTAACCTTTATCTTACCACACAGCTTGTAGAACTCGGTATCCCTGTAGTTCTTGCCATTAATATGATGGATGTTGTAAGGAAGAACGGTGACAAGATCGATACAAAGCAGCTTTCAAAACAGCTCGGCTGCAAGATAGTTGAGATATCAGCACTTAAGGGCGAAGGTATCATGGAAGCGGCCGAAGAAGCGATAATGGCAGCCAAGAACGGTAAGACCATTCCCCAGCATACCTTCTCGGGTCCCGTTGAGCATGCGATTGCCCATATCGAGGAAGCAGCTATCCACGGTATGCCTGAAGATCAGCAGCGCTGGTATGCTATAAAGATCTTCGAGAGAGATGAGAAAGTATTAGAGCAGCTGAATATCCCTTCTGAGACATTAAAGCATATCGAAGCAGATATCAAGGCTGCAGAAACAGAACTTGACGATGACGCTGAATCCATCATCACAAATGAGAGATATGTGTACATCGGAGAGATCTTAAAGGCTTCCTACAAGAAAAAGAATAAGGGCGGCCTTACAATGTCCGATAAGATAGATAAGGTAGTAACCAACAGATGGCTCGGTCTTCCTATATTTGCAGCCGTTATGTTTGCTATCTACTATCTGGCTATGGTTACAGTAGGTGCAAGTGCTACGGACTGGGCTAATGACGGTCTGTTCGGTGACGGCTGGCATCTGTTCGGTATCGGCGGCAGTGCCACTGAGGAAGCAGAAGAAGAGTATGGTGATACAGATGCCATCCTTGCAGGCTTCCTTGCAAAGGCGGATGAAGACGGTTACGATATTTCGGCAGCTGAAGAAGCTATGGATACTGAAGCTGAAGAGTTTGATGCTGCAGTTGCAGTAAACGAATTAAACGCCATTATGGCTAATTACTCAGATAAGTCCATGGAAATCCCTTACGAGCTGGAGGATGAGGAAACCCTGGAAGTGACCGAAGAAACAGCCACCTTAGAGGATGTGGACGGTGCCATCGATATGTTCGGAAAGTACGAGGGTGGCGTTGATCCTGCAAACTACGGTGTATGGGTACCCGGTGTCCCTGTACTTGTAGAAGGTCTTCTTGACAAGATCGGCTGTGCAGACTGGCTGAAGAGCCTTATCCTTGACGGTATCATCGCCGGTGTAGGTGCGGTACTCGGATTCGTTCCCCAGATGCTCGTATTATTCTTCCTGCTTGCATTTGTTGAAGCATGCGGATACATGGCACGTATCGCGTTCGTACTTGACAGGGTATTCAGAAAGTTCGGTCTTTCAGGAAAGTCATTTATCCCGATCCTTATCGGAACGGGCTGTGGTATCCCTGGTATCATGGCATCACGTACAATTGAAAATGAGCGTGACCGAAGGATGACCATTATCACTACAACATTTATCCCTTGCGGAGCCAAGCTTCCTTTCATCGCCATGGTGGCAGGCGCTATATTCGGCGGCTCGGCATGGATATCAACAGGCGCATACTTTATCGGACTTGCAGCGATCATCATCTCCGGTATCATGTTGAAGAAGACAAAGATGTTCTCAGGCGAGCCCGCTCCTTTCGTTATGGAGCTTCCCGCATATCATATGCCTACACTCGGTAACGTTCTTAGAAGCATGTGGGAGCGTGGATGGAGCTTTATAAAGAAGGCAGGAACCGTTATCCTTATTTCTCAGATCGTTATCTGGTTCTTAAGCGGCTTCGGCTGGGCTGAGGACGGTTTCAGGATGCTTGAAGAGGAAGAGATCGATGTGAGCATTCTGGCTAAGATCGGTAATGCGATCGCATGGATCTTCTCACCTCTCGGATGGGGCAACTGGCAGGCGGTTGTTGCTTCGATCACAGGACTTGTTGCAAAGGAAAATATCGTTGGTACCATGGGTGTTCTTTACGGCGGCGCAGGAAACTTATACGATGCACTCGGTGCAGCATTTACCGGTATAGCAGGTATGTCATTCCTGGTATTTAACCTTCTTTGCGCACCCTGCTTCGCAGCTATCGGAGCTATCAAGCGTGAGATGAACAGCCCTAAGTGGACCTGGTTCGCTATCGGGTACCAGTGTGGATTTGCTTATCTTGTTGCACTCTGCATCATGCATATCGGCGGATTGTTCACCGGTGAAGCAAACGTAATAGGTGTTATCGTTTCAATAGCAGCTATAGCAGGCATGTTCTACATGCTGTTCAGACCTTATAAAGAGGCAAATATCAGAACTGCTAAATATAAGGGCGAGGCCAAGAAAGCCGCATAAAAATAAGCCTTCCCCTTGAGGGGAAGGTGCCCCGTAGGGGCGGATGAGGTGTCATTCTGAGCGCAGCGAAGAATCTTTAAGCTTCTTCAAAGTGTTCAGGATGACATTGATTTATATTGAAATATAAATTGACAAATGATAGTATTATAAAAGAGTAAATCAGAGAGGAGGACCGATTATATGAACCCCGGTACGTTAGCGGTTTCGGCCGTACTTGTAATAATAGTAGGACTTATTATCTATAAAATGATCAAGGATAAAAAATCCGGTAAATCCTCCTGCTCATGTGGCGGAAGCTGCTCGGGATGCGGTATGGCAGGAAGCTGTCACAGTACTGCCAGATCAGGTGAAAGTTCTGACCTGACAACGTCTGACGCAGGCACCGCTCCCATACAGATAGAAGACCGCAATGTTATAAAAAAGATAACCATCGAGATAGACGGTATGATGTGCGGTATGTGTGAAAGCCATATCAATGATGCCATAAGGTCGAACCTGAATGTGAAAAAGCTTAAAACTTCGCATGCTACAGGTCTTTCCGAATTCCTGACCAATGATGTGGTATCCGATGAAAGATTGAAGGATATCATAAATAAAACAGGATACAGGGTGCTTGGTATAAAAAGAGAATATATCGGTTAAAGACAGAAAAACAATATAGTGTTTATATATGTTTATCCGACGGATTCAAAAAAGGACTTCGCTAAGAAGTCCTTTTTTTCACCCGCGTTTACCTCCGTGATCAGTTCAATGCATCTTTTAGGATGTTCAGGTTGTCTGTCATAACGGAAAGATATGTTACACCGCCCTCGATATCCTTTGATGTGATCCCCTGCATGGAGTTTAAGGTGAGTATTTTCTGATCTTTTGTGTTGGTGCTGTTTTTTATGGTTTCGGCTATTTTCTTATCGCTGCCCTCGATAGTAAGTATTGATTTAAGACCTAATTCATCAACTTTTCCTGCCAGAAAGATCACGGTTTCGAAGCTTGCTTCGGTCTCGGCGGAACAGCCGGTAAAGGCAGCATAGTAGCTGAGACCATAATCATCAGTCATGTACCTGAAAGGGAATCTGTCTCCGAACAGAAGTGTTTTTACAGAGGCTTCCTTAACTGCCGCATTATATTCCGCGTCCAGTATTGAGAGCTTACCTTTATAACCGTTTGCATTATCCTGATAATGATCGGAGTTTGAAGGATCAATAGCTTTTAAGCTTTCAGTGATCTTATCACATATGAGCATGGCATTCTTTAGTGAAAGCCATACATGTTCATCGAGTTCTTCCTCATGCTCGTGGTCATGGTCTTCATCATGGTCATGATGATCATCATCATGGTCTTCATCATGGTCATGATCATCATCCTCATGTTCGTGATCATGCTCATGCTCATGTTCCATACCTTCAACTATCTCTTCATTCTTTACCTTATCTCCGAGTACATCTAAGAGATTGATAACTATCATATCTTTATTGGTAGCTTGAGCTAAAGCGTCATCAACCCATTTGTCTGATTCTCCGCCGACATAGATAAACATATCACATGATGATATTTTCAGGATATCATCTATTGACGGCTGGTAGCTGTGGAGATCTACTCCGTTACCTGCAAGAAGAGTGAGATCGATCTGGTCTGCCTTGTCACCTGCGATATTCTTAACCCAGTCATATTCCGGGAATATGGTAGTTACAATCTGTATCTTCATACTATCGGTATTATTATCTGTTTTATTTGAACATGCCGACATAGAGCCGGTCATAACCATAACGGCTACGATGATCCATATGATTTTTTTCATTTATTAATTTACCTCCTGATAATCCGTGTAATTAAGATAAAAGAGGGATTTTCAATTGTTCAGACGCACCTTCAGATCAAAAAGTGTCCGGTTGATTGAATACTTTGATATAAAAACCGGAAGAGAAAAGTGTAAGCATGAGTAACAGAACAGCGATAAAACCTGCTGCGGATTTCCTGAAACAGTGAGAATTACACATGATATTTCCCTTCCTTTCCAAAGATTCGATAGAGATTCTAACACAGCGGATATATTCTGTCAAGAAAAATGATAATAATTCTCAAATAAAATTCGATAACTGTTCTCAAATAACTTGACAAATAAGAATTATGTACTATAATTGATAAAGATTTTCAAATTAGCGGAGGTGCACTTTGGAAAAACGTTCGGTATATAAAACAAAACAGAGGGAAAAGCTGCTGAATTACCTTGAAGGAGCAAAGGGAAAACATATCACTGTAGCGGATGCCTGTGAGTTTTTCCGTGCGCAGGGTGAGACCATCGGTCAGGCTACGGTATACCGTCAGTTGGAAAAACTGGTGGATGAAGGTATAGTCAATAAATATATTATAGATACAAACAGTCCGGCGTGTTTTGAATTTACAGGAGGAACACATTGCACAGAGGAGACCTGTTTCCACTGTAAGTGTGAAAAATGCGGGAAACTCATACATATGCACTGCGATGAATTAAATGAGCTGGAATCACATCTGTACGAGCATCATCAGTTCCGTATGGATCCGAAGAGAACGGTATTCTACGGTATATGTGATGAGTGCCAAGCGGATAAGTCGTAAAGCTTACATACAAATGTAAGCCATTTTGTCATCCTGAACGAAGTGAAGGATCTTAAAATCATTAGAAATTGAGGTTTGTTATTAATGTCGTTTATAACTGTTAAAAATCTTGAGGTCGGTTATGAAAAGAAAACCATAACCGAACCCATAAACTTTAAAGTTGACAGACAGGATTATCTTTGCATAGTGGGAGAGAACGGTGCCGGAAAAAGTACGCTGATGAAAACTTTACTCGGGCTTATAAAGCCGGTGGGCGGTGAGATCATATTCGGTGACGGCCTGAAGGCTAATGAGATAGGCTATCTGCCTCAGCAGACGGTGGTACAGAGGGATTTCCCTGCTTCGGTCAGGGAAATAGTGCTTTCGGGCTGTCAGGCGCGTGCCGGCTTTCGTCCCTTTTATAACAAGGAAGAAAAGAAACTTGCAGAAGAAAATATGGAGAGAATGGGAATAACCGGGCTTGCCGACAGCTGCTACCGTGAACTTTCCGGAGGGCAGCAGCAGCGGGTGCTTTTAGCGAGGGCATTATGTGCCACGAGAAAAATACTCCTGCTTGATGAGCCTGTATCGGGACTTGATCCTAAGGTGACCGCCGACATGTATGAGCTGATAGACGGGCTTAACCGGGACGGTATCACTATCATTATGATCTCTCATGATATAGCTGCAGCCGTAAGATACGCTACCCATATTCTTCATATAGGCGCTAACCTGTTCTATGGCAGCAGGGAAGAATACATGGAAAGCGATGAGGGCAGATTCTTTTTAATGAGTCAGGAGGGCGGAAGAGGCAATGTTAGATAAGCTTTTTACATATCTGCAATACCCTATGGTCATAAACGCTCTGATAGTGGGAGTGTTGATATCACTGTGCTCTTCATTGTTCGGAGTGACACTGGTACTCAAAAGATACTCGTTCATAGGTGACGGATTGTCCCATGTTGCATTCGGAGCCATGGCGATAGCCACGGTCATGAAGCTTACAAATAACATGCTCCTGATACTTCCGGTGACTGTCATATGTGCGGTATTGCTTTTAAAGACCGGTCAGAATGCCAAGATAAAAGGCGATGCTGCCATTGCCATGATCTCGGTCGGAGCACTCGCCTTGGGATATCTTATTATGAATGTATTTTCCACATCTGCGAATATCTCGGGAGATGTGTGCAGTACGCTGTTCGGATCCACCTCCATACTTACACTTAACAGCACGGAGGTAGTTTTATGCATAATACTGTCGATTGTGGTTATCACTATATTTATACTGTTTTACAACAAGATTTTTGCTGTTACTTTTGATGAGAGTTTTTCAAAGGCCTCCGGAGTACGGACCAATGCATACAATTTCCTGATTGCAGTGGTCATAGCAGTGATCATAGTACTGGCCATGAATCTGGTGGGCTCCTTACTTATTTCGGCGCTTATCATATTCCCGGCACTTTCAGCCATGAGGATATTCCGGAGCTTTAAGAAGGTAACTGTTTTTTCTGCAATATTTTCGGTTGTATGTGCGGTTTTGGGACTTATTATATCCATAATGACCGGTACACCGGTCGGGTCCACCATAGTAGCTACGGATGTGGTGGCATTTCTTATGTGCTGCACGGCAGGTATTATAAAACAAAGAGCATGAAATAAAAACGGTCAGATACCGTACCGGGATTGGTTAGTGTATCTGGCCATTATTATTTTATCTTATATTTTTATGATCGGGCAGCAGATCAGTCATGCTCTTCAGTCCTGTAAGTATAGTTGAACCGTTATGGAGCAATGCGGAAGAAGCCGGATTCATTATCCCGAACAGTCCGCCAGCTATAAGAGCAGAATTGAATCCGAGTATGAACCGGTAATTGGACTTTATTCTCTTCATGAGAGCAGTACTTATCTGTCTTAAGGTGATCAATTGATGCAGATCATCCGAAGCGATAGTTATATCCGCTATCTCACGTGCTATGGGTGCTCCGTCAAGGATGGCTATACCCACATCTGCCTCAGACAGAGCAGGAGTATCATTTACACCATCGCCTATCATTACTACCTTGTGACCTTTTTCACGTTCTTTCTTTACAAAATCAGCTTTATCTTCAGGAAGGACTTCGGCACAAAATTCATCGAGGTTAAGCTTTGCAGCTACCGCCTCTGCATTCTTTTTATTGTCGCCGGTCATCATGCATATCTTTTTAAACCCAAGCTCGTGCAGCCTGCAGATCACTTCTGCAGCTTCTTCTCTTAACGGATCGAAGATACAGAGCACGGCTGCCAGCCTTCCGCCTATAGCCATGAATATCCGTGAATATTCCTTGTTTATCTCATCAAGCTTATACTTTTCTGATTCGGGGATCACGCAACCTTCATCTTCAAATACAAAGTGATAGCTTCCTATGACTACTTTTTCGCCGTCAATGGAACTGCTTATACCGTGGGCTACGATATATTCCACCTTTGAATGCAGCTCATCATGATCCAGCCCCTTATCTTTGGCTCCCTTCACTATAGCATTGGCTACAGAGTGAGGATAATGTTCTTCCAGGCATGCCGCTATGCGTAGCATTTCATCCGGGTCACGCCCGTCAAAGGTTACCACATTCATAAGTGTGGGAGTGGCATGGGTGAGTGTGCCGGTCTTATCAAATACCAGTGTATCCGCTTCGGCCATGGCTTCCATGAATTTTCCGCCCTTTACGGATATACGATGTTCTCGTGATTCCTTTATGGCTGATAGCACAGCCAGCGGCATGGAAAGTTTCATGGCGCAGGAATAATCGACCATCAGAAATGAAAGTGCTTTAGTCACATTTCGAGTCAGAAGATAAGTGATGCCTGCACCAAGTAAGCTGTAGGGAACCAGCTTGTCTGCCAAACGGTAGGCCTTAGCCTCTGTATCCGATTTGAGCTTTTCGGATTCCTCTATCATCCTTACTATCTGGTCAAATTTGCCGCTGCCTGCTACTTTGGTGACTTCTATCACGCATTCGCCTTCTTCTACGACAGTACCGGCATATACATATCCTCCGGGGCTCTTTACCACGGGCTCTGATTCACCGGTCATTACGGACTGGTTTACCGTCATTTCGCCTTCTATGACCTTGCCGTCAAGAGGTATGATATCTGAGTTCCTGACCACTATATGATCGCCTGCGAGCACCTGATTTATGCCGACCTGAAGGTCTTTACCTTCGTTTCTCAGCCATACTTTATCAACGTTCAGTGACATAGAACGTGCCAGATCATTGATAGACTTCTTCCTGGTCCATTCTTCAAGAGTTTCACCGATGTTAAGCAGGAACATGATGGAGGAAGCTGTGTCAAAATCCCTTCGTATTACAGAAGCGGCTATGGCTACTCCGTCAAGTGTTTCTACCTGCAGTTTGCCGTTACGTAATGCATAGATGCCCTTACATACATAAGGAATGCTTTTGGCAATACTTCGAAGAACGGCAAGGGGAGCCGGAAGGAATATTTTCCTTAAGAACATACCGCCGACGGAGAAAAACAATTTTTCTTCGTATCTGCGGTTCATTGCCCTGCCTGTATTTTCCGGAACAAGAGCTTTGATCCTTTCATCCTCCGGATCAAATATGTTTAAGGCAGAGAAAAGATTCTGTTTATCCTTTGCAGAAGAGTTAAGGAAGGTGATCACCGCATTGCCGGTTCTTTCATCAACCGAGACTTCCTTTACAACATCAATGTTACGGATATAGGATTCCACCAGATCCGCCCGTTTCATGGACATACAGGGGTAAGGGATCCTTATCCTTATTTTTTTACTTGATTCATGTAATAATACACATCTCATAAGATCAATCCCGCTTTATGATTATTCGGCTTCTTTTTCTTCGTAAGATTCGATTATTGCCTTAGCCTTTTCGTATTCCTGCTTTCTCTTTGCTTCGTAGCGCTTCTCATTGATATCTACAGCGTCCTCGTGGATGTCACCGCAATTTTCCTTTACGGTAGCAGCAGTCTTCATTACGCTGTCCTTACCGCGCAGAACAGCTGCAGTACAGTGGGTATATACGTTTTTAGCGTCCTTGCTTGAAAGAATGGCTACACCTGCTGTGCCAAAAAGAACGCCGCCTGCGAATGTACATAATTTTTTCCAGTTCATATGAAACCTCCTAGTAAAAATGAATATAGTATCATACATTTAATATAACACCGTACGGAACAAATCAAAAAACTAACTTTTGTTAGTCAAGACTAACAATACGGTAAAAAAATTAGAAACTTTTATCCATTTCTTTTAAATGATTTTTGATCTTTGTAAAGGTGGTGTCTGATATGGCATGTTCAATGAGGCAGGCATCTTCCCTGGCAGTTTCCTCGTCTATACCTATGTGTTCAAACCATTTTATAAAGAACATATGACGTTCAAAGATTTTTTCTGCCGAAGCCAGTCCGGAATCGGAGAGCAGTATCCGCCAATCGTCTTTGACGATGAGACCTTCTTTTTCAAGTTTGGATAAGGCTACACTTACACTTGCTTTAGAATGACCGAGATGGGCAGCAATATCTGTCACCCTGCATGCACCAAGCTTCTTAGTACATACGAGGATGGTCTCGAGATAGTCTTCTTTTGAAATCTTCATAGTTCTGCCCATACGAATGTCTCCTGTTGTAACCAACATATGTAATAAAATCGAAATACAGTTAGAACACACTAACTAAATTACAGTATAAGTTATACCACGCTAACTGTAAAAAGTCAAGATAAACAGGGCAGTTTCTTTATCAGCAAAAAAATATGAAATAATTTTCAAAAAGTTATTGACAACAGGAAAACAATGTGATATTTTAGTTAGCGTAAGGTAACTGACAAGCATTTTTAAATGATCGGATGATTTGCTCATTGTTAAATCCTTCAAACCTCGTTGCGGTATGCCGCCAACGTACCGCAGACTATACTTCAGACATTGAGACCCAATTACTTCTTATAAGAAAAGATGAGGATCGTGCGGTTGAATTAAGTCTGTTTGTCAGAAAAATACTGTAAATGTCGGCTGGTCCTGAGCCGAGATGAAAGATGGGATCAGCCGATAATTTATCAGTCGCAGTTAGCAAACGCTAACTGCAATAATCCGTTTAAAAAGGCTTGTTTTACAGGCCTTTTAAAATTTTATAAAGAAAGGGAAATGAAAAAATCATGAAAGGTTTTTCAAAAACACTTACAGCACTTTTATTAGTGCTGGCATTGGGCATTTTTACCGTTGAAATGCCTGTATCCGAAGCAAGGGCGGATGAAACGGCAGTTGAGCAAACTGTCAAAGGAGAGGATTTCTTAATAGAAGTCAAAGGAGATTATGTTCCTCTTTTTATAGGAGGTATTTTTAACTCAGAGTACGATCATTATTGGCATGATTACACAGCAGCCATAGTTGGAGAGTCAATGGCCGATATGTGTGTGGCTATGATGAAGCAGGCTATCGGAGCAACTACTTATGGTGACGAAGCAGGCGAGGACTTCTTCTGCGGTTACACTGAGGATGTGGCTAAGATCACATTTGGCGGCGATGACGGAACAAAAGTTACCTTCACAAAAAATAACGGAAAAAAGATCACTCACGATTATGAATTTGTAAAGGATGCATCAGCTACAGGTACTGTTGAAGGGCAGGAGATGGGCTATGATGGATATCTGTACAAGAGTAAGGATGGCAACAAGGATGAGTTCACATACATTTTTATGTGTCCTGATACACCCGCTACCACTTACCATCTTGAATTCAGATACGGAAGCAGCGAAGAAGAGCTCCTTAAATTAACAGAAGGAAAATATAAGAACTGGCTTATTGCCGGATTTTCAGCAGATGCATTTGAAGATCCTCAGGAGATCATGATCCAGAAGGTTATAGCACTTTTTGTTGTTGAAAACTTAGCTGCTATGAGCGGAGATGAGGCAAATGCACAGAGAGCATCCATGGCAGGTATCTGGGATATGGATACCACTCCTATGAAGGATTATCCCGGATATGAAAACGCTTCCATGTACATGCAGCTGACAAAGACCGGTTCGGGCAACAGCTACGTTGATATGACCGGTAGCGGAAACTTCATGCTTATCAGTCAGTATCCTTATTATATATATGCAACTGAGAAGAGTGCGGATGTTGAACAAGGTGTTTATATCGTAGAAAGTGAGGATGAAGGCACAAAGACAGCCACTTATGAGATAAGTATAATAGATGGCGTACGTACACTTACTTTCCATTCTTCTGAAGGTGATATCAAATATTTCTACAGAGAAGGCCTGGCCCCTGAAGCAGTAACTATCAAAAAAGCAAAGGTTAAGAGCGGAAAGAAGCTGGCATTATCCTGGAAGGCAGCTGAAAATGCAGAAGGATACGAGATAGTATATTCTACAAATGAGAGTTTCAAGAAAGCAAAGACCAAGACCGTTACAGGAAAGACCTCGGCAAAGGTAAAGAAGCTTAAGGCAAAGACCTATTATGTAAAGGTACGCGCTTTCTCTACCGATTATGCAGGCAACAAAGTATACGGAGAATATTCTGATGTTAAGACAGTTACCATTAAGTGATCTGATCACAGTATAGCTTCGATGTCATGAATTTTAGCCGATACAGCCTTCCCCTTGAGGGGAAGGTGGCCGAACGAAGTGAGGTCGGATGAGGTGTTAGCCCATCTGATTGACATTAAATTGGCATAAAACAGGGCAGTTTTTGAGGACTAATCTCATTACTGCTCTGTTTTTATTCTCATGTTACAGAGTATTGACAAATTACATGGCGGATATATAATAAAGGCAGAAAGTTAGTTCTAACTAACATAAGAATTGAGGTGGTACAATGTCAATTGAAATACTGGAAGGTATCCTGATCCCGTTTTTAGGGACGACACTGGGAGCAGCCTGTGTATTTTTCCTTAAAGGTGAGATGAGTGAAAAGCATAAAAAAGCAATGGGCGGATTTGCAGCCGGAGTTATGATATCAGCCTCGTTTTTCAGTCTGATACTTCCCGCCCTTGAACAGTCTGATGATATGGGAAAGCTGGCATTTGTCCCTTCGATGATAGGTTTCCTTATCGGAATGCTGTTCCTTTTGTTCCTGGATATCATTATTCCTCATATGCATCTGGATAAGAGCGAAGAAGGTCCTAAGTCGGGACTTAAGCGTACTACAAAGCTGGTGCTTGCGGTAACACTGCACAATCTTCCTGAAGGAATGGCCGTAGGTATAGTTTATGCAGGATGGAAGTACGGAAATAATGAGATAGCTTTGAGCGGTGCACTGGCCCTTGCTCTTGGTATTGCCCTGCAGAATTTCCCGGAAGGAGCTATAGTATCCATGCCTCTGGTGGCAGAGGGTATGCCTAAATGGAAGACATTTTTATACGGCACACTTTCAGGTATAGTAGAACCCATAGGTGCTTTACTTACGATATTTGCTGCAAGCTTCTTTTTGCCTGTGCTCCCTTATTTGCTCAGCTTTGCAGCCGGAGCTATGTTCTATGTAGTAGTAGAAGAGTTGATACCTGAAATGTCTGAAGGTTCTCATTCAAATATAGGGACGGTGTGCTTTGCATTCGGATTTGTAATGATGATGGCACTTGATGTAGGACTGGGATAAAAATGTTCTTGACAAACAGAATATGTGATGATATGATAACGGTGTTACGTAACGATGTTATGCGACACCGTTTTTATTTGGGGTGAATTATGAAGGACAATATAGAATATGAGAAAAGAACGCTTCTGATTGAAGCAGCAAAGAAAGAGTTTAAAGAAAAAGGGTACAATAAAGCATCACTCCGGAGTATATGTGCCAAGGCCGGAGTTACCACCGGAGCGTTATATTTCTTCTTTGAAAATAAAGCTGAACTATTCTCTGCCATAGTAGAGGAGCCTGTTAAGGGTCTGAAAAAAATGCTTACAGAGCATTTTCTGGAAGATAAGGAATATATGGAACATCTTGACTCCATGGAAAACATGGAGATGGATCACAGTGACCTTTCGGATATGCTGGTTGAGTACATATATAAGTATTATGACAGCTTCGTGCTTCTGCTTACGGCATCAGAGAATACGGTATATGATAACTGTATCGATGAATTCGTGAAGCTGACGGAGACTGCGATGCCGATCATGATGGCAGGACTAAAGGGATATACTTATGATGATTATATGTCACATTGGATGTCTCATATCACGGTTGATGCTTTTGTTAACGTGATCAAGCATGATACAGATGTAGAAAAAGCAAAAGTGAAACTTAGAAAGA